>Ga0307446_1000005_pt1 | contig 64211 bp, 89 predicted proteins | sample SalMarSW160320MG_FD_202141 | JGI IMG/M metagenome (GOLD analysis project Ga0307446, IMG submission 202141) | Salt marsh sediment microbial communities from the Plum Island Ecosystem LTER, Massachusetts, United States - SW1603-20 | ecosystem: Environmental > Aquatic > Marine > Intertidal zone >... | reverse complement strand
CTTATAAATTCTTTATACCCTATGCTTTAGGATATTATTTTGATGTCAATCATACCATAACAGAATTAACTATTACAGATCCTTATTCGGAGGATAATAACTCTATTAATCTTTTTTGTTTGGATGGAGTTGCAGAGGTAAATTTTGATTGTGAAGCTCTTGTTACAGGTTTAGACAAATGTTCAGGATACAGTGACTACCCTGCCTGGAAAAGTGGAGTAAATTATACTGGTGGAAAAACGGTGGTATATGATGATCGTTATGAATGTTTGGAAGATCATACCTCATCAGGCAATTTTTATGAGGATTATGACGCTGGATATTGGTTTAAAAATACTTTTGGTGACGACTTCGTAAAGACTATAACTATATATAATACAGCTTGTTGTTGTGATGATCTGCCTTTTGGTGCATTGGAATTTGATAATGATTCTACACCTGATACCGTAGTAGCTGGAAGTTCTATAGATATTTATGTAACAGGTGGATGTGGTCCGTTTGTATTCTCTACTGATAGCGTAGGATATAGCTTTCCAAGCCACAACTATTCTTCGTGGGCAACAGAAACAGATTACGTTTATGAAGACGTTGTAGAACCTCCAACTTATCTGGATTGGACTACCAGTACATTATATGAAGTAGGAGATACGGTATCTAATTCCGGTGTATATGTGTGTTTAGTAGAGCATACATCAGGTGATTTTGAGGATGATGTAACCTCCGGATATTGGTATTCGTATGGAGTACTTGCTCCATATTACATCTGTATTGGAGATCATACTTCTACAGATTTCATAGATGACATTGAAGCATGGTATCCTTTACAGGAAAATGATCATTGGACGTTAGATAGAGTTGATACGTTATCTTGCGATACAGGTGTTTGCGGAGATCCAGGAGGATATGCAGCAAATGCTTTAGTTTCGATAAAGGACATTTGTGATACAGTAGTTACAGCTAATATAAGAAATACTTCAGGTCACTGGGATTTCTTCATTGGATCAAGTAATAGTCCTGATCCAATAAGGGCATCGGGATATGTTTACATCGATAACATGAGAGTTTATATAGGTTGGGGAGAAGGTGGCACAATACCAGTTAATGCTAATTCATGTGCTCAAGAATACCCGGTTCCACTAACTTCTTTGTTTTCTCCTTCATTAACTGGTCCTGGATATCTTCCCCAAGAGATGGTGAACCATAGCAATAATCCCGATAGAACTTGGGAGGAATATGCTACTTGGCTGGGAGAACAGGGAGACATTGTAGCAGCAGGACTTGTTCTTGATTGGTGTAGATGGGCTGGAACCTCTATTTGCTATTTTATGTTCCAAGATAATCCTTGTACTGTCGGTAATTCAAATAAACGATTGGCAAGATCATGGTCTGTATATGAGTGGGTATGCTAATGGGACATATACTTGAAGCATTTAGACTAGCAGATATCCAAACATATCTCAACATTAGGCATCATCTTGCGCGGCACAACAAGACAGATGAGGATGTAAGGAAATACTTGAAGCGCATAAAGAATGAAATGAGTATCGGGGCCGCCAAAGAAGTAGCGTTTGTTAAATGCCCCGAATGCTCCAACCGGATGCGCTTGTACAAGGTGAACACGTCGGGCGGAGATCAAGTCCCCGACAAAAGGTTGAAATCGCAATGGTGGTGTAGCTTTTGCGGACATTCGATATTTAAGCGAAGGACGTATAAACGAGAAATGGAAATTGCCTTAAAGGAGAGAAACAATGCCACTAGCAGAAGAAACAAATAAACTTCCGGACCCCACAGACCCGAACAGTTACGGGTACAATGAGTACTTGAGCCGGGGCGGAACAGGATACGTGGACAGCGCAGGACCTGCCCCGTCTTCGCAACCCTCATACGAAACAGAGCTTGTTAGTGGGTATTCAACAGGATATTACTCAGGCGACAAGACCGACAGCAAGGGCCAGCGAATAAACCAGACCACCCAAAACAGGGGAGATATATATTTCACTGGGGGCGGGGGAGGTGGAGGAGGCGGAGGAGGCTCTACTCTTAGTCCCACCGGCTCTATATCCACCAGCAAGGTTCAGCGAGGCCCTACACCGGAGCAGCCAGAACTGGTACCGTTTGAAATGCCGGAAGGGTGGACCGGCGAAGAACGGGCTGCGGAGGTTGCCAAGCAGTCTGCCCTCGGGCTTCGAGAGGCCCGTCGTTCGCTGCGCGAGACTATGATGGGGCTGCGAAACGACCCGGCGTCCAAGCTAGCGCGGGCTAGAGCACTGGAAGCGCACGGTATCAATATCGAGAGGACTCTGGGCGGGGCCAGAAGGTATGCCGAGCAGATCGAGCAGACAGATACAGGGCGCGAAACTCAGGCTGCGGTGTTGAACTATCAGGCGTACCTCAGCAACAGGGCCAGCATAATCAGCAATGCGTGGAATGCATGGGCCGCGTCCGGGACTACTATATCATCCAGCCAGTATACATATGGCGGGGATGATGCAGCAGACAAACTTAATTCTCTCGGGGAAGGCTATGTGTCCGGCGAGAGATCCCTGTCTAAGATAGGAGGTTAAATATGACTAGAGCTATAACGGATAATCCAGAACGGATGGGGACTGAGGCAGCTCCGGGAGTTCCGTGGGAAATTGCCAAAAATACTGATGGCCCCGGAATTGACTGGGACCCAAGTATGTTGCACAGTAGAGTATCACCGGAGACTCTTGACGAGTTTGCGAGAGTAGACCCTGAAAATGCCGACGCTATAATGGATAGCTACGGCTATAGTAGTAAGGACGTGCCAAGAAACCCAGAGAAACCCCGACCGACGCAAGCTCCAGCAGCATCCCAACCCGTGCGTGCTGGGCTTAAGCCCCCGGTGGATACTTCCAAAGCGCCAGACTATTCTGCTTCGGGGAGGGACAGGTTTGCTGTGGCTATAAAGCAACAAATAGGATTCGACCCAGTGAGACTGGACCCGTACAAGGAAGTACAGAAAGCGGAGGCCAGAATGCTGCCAAAGATATTTAATCAATTCTTCGGCGGCAAAGTAATGTGGCAGGACAGGGAGCGCCTAAATGCCCAGCAAAAAAAGGCTTGGGAAGAGGAGCACCTGAAATTTCGCTCCCACGTATTCAACAGAGCAGAACAGCTTAAGGAAAACGGAATAGCGATAATGAGAGAGGGATTAGACAGCTTCGACAGAAAGGCGAAGGAGTACTCCGACATAATGTCAAAGGTTGAGAAGCAGATCGAGGCAGACCGAAAGGCCAGAGAAACTGCGCCTCAGATGATTGGTATAGTTCCTCTGGGGAAAAATCAGAAGACAGTCCACGTATGGGATAGAGCGACTGGAACTTATGTCGACACTGGACGCCCTTGGTCTGATACCTCTACCCCACAGATAATTCAGCAGATGGACTTCGAGGACAAGATACTTGGAAATTATGAACCGAACCAGAAGTTAGACCCGGTTGATCTGCAGGCTATGAACGATAGACGCGTCACAAGGGGGATGCCAAATATCGTCGAGGTTCAGGTCAAGGCCCCCATCAAAAGGTCCCGATTCGGGATTGACTGGTTGGCCAAGGACGAAAAGGGAGAATATCAGTACCTCGAAGAAGGTTCGCCAGAACTTGAGCAGGCCCTAGCGGAGGGCGGAACGCGAACTGACAGTATCAGGGAAGATGTTGGTGGAAGCGCCGAGGCTTCTCCAACCGGGTCTTCTGCCCAAATTTTAGAGCAGTTTCCGACGGCGTACCAAGCCACGGACGGGAAGTGGTATTACACGGATGATAATGGTCAAACCTATCGAATAGAGGAAGAATAATGTCTCCTTTTAAAGCTATACCAGTAGATAGCGCGCCCGAACCGGCGTTCGACCCTGAAGGTGACGGGTACGACTATATTACTGCCAGAGAGGCTGGCCTCGGCCAAGACGGATCCGGGCACTGGCCCAGCCTAGACCCGAGGACGGGAATGGTCCTAAAAGGAACAGGCCACCCTACGTATAAAGAGACTGTTGACGCTGAATCGGAACTGGGAAATACTATCTCCAAGAAAGGGAACAGGTACTACTCAGCCAAGTCCTCCGGGAAGTTTAAGCTAACCCCGGTGGATAAGGCTCCTGAACCTGTACAAGCTGCGGCCCCAGCACAGAGTGCAGTACCCCCCTCAAAGGAGCAGCCATCTTTCAATGTAGCCCCGGAGCGCACCTTCGCGGATAAAGTAAAGGACATGTTATTCCGGGAAGGGAAAGACAAACTTACGGCTAAAGCACAGAATGCTATGGCGATAGCCAAGGAGTTCGGAGTAAGACCGTCCGAGGCGTACACCAATCAGGAGCAGATATCTAAAGAAGTTGGCTTTAAGGACAACCCGAATACATCACAGCTTTTGGCCGGGCCAGTAGTAGCTTTTTTCATGGCGAATCCAGTCGGGGCTACCCTAGGATTAGCCACGTATACCGCACTTGGAGAAGTAGAGAATGCAGTAGCTACAGGGATAAAGGGAGATAAATACAAGTTCGGGAAATACTCAACTCCATCGCAGTGGCTGCCAGAAGATACCAGCGAAGGAGTTAAAGCTATCCTTGACGGGGCAGACATGCTGGTAAAGGGCGGGCTGATATCCAAAGGAAAAAATATCCCGGAAAACATAAGGGAGAAATTTCTAAGGGAGACTATAACTGAATACAATCTACCGAAAACAATCAGCATAAGTCCAAAGCAGGTTAAGGATGCCCTGTCCTTGGACCCCTCACTGCTTACCCCAGAGGAGCTGGATGCTCTCAAAGCGCTTTCCGGAAAGAAAGGAGAGTGGGCTAGGGCGGCTCGCGAGGGTATCCGCATTGATATACCAGCCGAGAAGATAGTCAGGGTAGCCGACAAGCCATGGTGGAAAAAGGTAAAGAGCAAGCTCGGCTTGAAGGCCGGAAGAGAATATACCGTCACTCACAGGGCGGGAGAGACCACAACTGGAAGGCCCGTGGCTGGACTACTGAGAGACCCCAGAGAAGTTCCTACCCGAGCTGGCCGATCAAATGATATAGAGCCGGAGGTTCCCGGATTCGAGGGAGCAGTAGAGGAAGCGGAGAATGCTGAGAGAATTATAAATATTCGGAGAGGGCGGTCCACTGTGGAGGAGTCCCCGTACGATACCGGGGCAATAGAGTATCCGAAGAAGGCTGGCAGAGGGATATTCCCGATCGCAAGAAAGGCCCCACCAGATATTCCATCGGGCAGATCCACAATTGAGGAGTCCCCGTACGAGACAGGAACTGTCAAATACCCAGAGAAAACCGGGGGCGGAATACCGCCTACGACCAGACCTACTATACGCAAGCCGCCACCTTCGCTGCCTCAGCGTCAGACTTCGGTTGAGGAGTCTCCGTACAAGACTGGAACTATTGCTCCTCGCCCCAGAAGGACAGCAGGAATTGTACCGCGCAACCCAAATAGGCCTCCACCCCCAACTATCCCGCAAAGGAGGTCCACTATCGAGGACACCCCATATATACCAGCGGCGATACGCAGACCGGGAGGAATACCAATAGCGACGAAAGCTCCGTCCGATGCGCCCACTGCTAAATTTCTCGGGTACCATGATCTTACCTCGATCGGCGAGGGGCAGTCTCCTCTGTACAATATCGAGGGCGGTGAGCATCATGGGTCTACTGTCACCAAGGCCAGACTGGAGCAACTGGGAATACCAGTACCTGAGACTCCTCCGCCTGCCAAGCCCGAAGAGGATTTCGTCACGCAGTCAGGAAAGCCGTACAAGCGCAGAGGAAATCTGGAAAATGCCCTGAAGAAAGCCGGGAAGGAAGACCAGTACGACATACTTAAGCTCCGCGATGGATATGTCGGGCGCACAAAATTGTCTAAGGGAGGGGGAATATCCCCGACGAATTACCGCACTGTAGTGTCAGATACCACTACGGAGGGAAAGAAGGGAAATATATGGATACTTACCGATGAGGGGGTACGCTATGAAAGCGCCCAGCCAATGCACTTCATGATCGCCGAGGAATTCAATATCCCGTATAGCAGTGTGGTAGAGAGTGGCATTATCGGTGGATCATCTACCAACTTGAGGAAAATGCAGGAGCTACTGTCGAAGCTATCCAAAGGGGGTTATGTCGGGGATGTGAACAACCGCGCCCTGAACTCGATACCCCCCAAGCAGCAGGGCAGGATACTTAGGCTGGTGTCTGAGATACCCAAATGGATGAAGGAGGCTGGAGCCGATCAGGAATTGATGGACCGGGTTGATGTCGAGCTTAAATCCATAGTGGAAGTTCCGGAAGAGGGCGTGGACGAGAGCATTCAGCAGTGGTCGCAGCTTGGCAAGCAGATGGAGAGAGTGCTTGGGGCCACGACATTCGATCCGACGGGCCTCTTCGCCATAATGCAGTTGTCACTGGATCAGGGAACTGGGCGCTTGAAAAAGACTACCGTCCACGAGACATACCATTTGATGAAAGCGTGGATGCTGCCCCGCGCAGAGAGTGAGCGCGTTTCCAAATTCTATGGTGACAATGAAGAAGCCGAGGCAGACGACTATTTTGACTTCCTTGAGGGCAGGAAGAAAGAACGACCGGACTGGCTTACAAGGATATTCAACAAATTGAAGGCATTGTTGGAGCGAGTATGGAACTGGGCCAGAGGGAAGGGATTCACATCCAGCGCCGATGTCAAGGTTGTATGGGAGAGTCTCCGCAGCGGGGTATGGAGGACGCGACCGATTGGGGTAACTAGAAATCCAACTACCTCATTTGCCGGGGAACAGACTCCGGTGCAGTGGGGATTTAGCCAACTAGCGAAAGTAGCCGCCGATCCATCTATGCCTACCAAAGCTCAGTCCGTGCCAAATTGGTTGTTAAAGCAAGGGGTGAAACCCGCCGAGATGAAATGGATGGGAGTTGAGCAATGGCTGTCTGATAATCAGACCAAGCAGGGCAAGATCGACCGGCAGGCTTTCGCAGAATGGGTTAATTCCAATAAAGTCCAAGTTAGCGAAGTATTTAAGGAGGGAGAAGGAGGGGACGAAGAAGTTGCAATGGAGATAGCAAATGAAGTAACCTCTCTTATATATAACTCTGACTACAGGCTGGGAATCCTAATGGAGGAAGGAGTGTTGCACGAAGAATTTCTATCTGATATAGAAATGACCACTATAAGAAATATTGTGGATGGTTGGGGAAATTATTCTTCCGCTGAGCAGGTTCGACAGGAATTGATGAGTGCCATATCTCAAATCCCTGAGGACGTTATCGCTGGTCTGGACCCAGATGTTGTCCCAGAAGTTACTGCTGCGATAAAAGGGATAAGGAATGATGGATTGCCAGCTATAGATGAGGAAGTGCTCCCTGAAGAATTAATGCCCGGCGATACGCAGTATAAGGAATATGTTCTTCCCGGAGGTGAGGATTATGGAGAATTGCTGCTGACACTCCCCGCAACCAATGCCCCATACACTATGATTGGTACGTATGAGCAAGTTCCTGCCGGGCCAAATTTTCAGTCTGATCACTGGGAAGAGCCAAACGTCTTAGCGCACACCCGTTTCAATTCCAGAGCGGATACGGAAGGAAACAGTGTGCTATTTCTTGAGGAAGTACAGAGCGACTGGCTGCAAACAGCAAAGGAGACTGGAATGGTTAGCAGTGAAGACGCCCGGTTGTTGGAAGAGTACGAGGCCAAGAAGAAACCCTTAGAGGAAGAGTATAACGAATTGTTGGCGCATGCTGGAGGCGTTGAGGGGGCTAAATCTGCGCTGCCAAGTGCTCCTTTCCTTGACACTTGGCACGAGCTAACTCTCAAGAGAATGTTGCGTTGGGCCGCTGAGAGGGGATATGACAGACTGGCGTGGACGACCGGAATACAGCAGGTGGATCGCTGGTCAAAGGCGACGAGACGGGTCGTGGATAGTATCAGTTGGCAGAACGTAAGCAATGATAATCTCAGTGTTGAGAGGCTGTCCGATAACCACTATGCAGTATTCAACAATAGAACAGGACAATTTGTTGAAGGAACCGATGGGTCATATAGGGCGCCGGTGCAGGATATAGCTGATAAATTAATGAATGACAGCGCTGGGAATGGGTATGCTACTATAACTGGACACAAAGATGGGAAGGTAGTGTTCAGCGAAGTTATACCGTTACAGGGTTCTACCAAGATACATAACCAAGAGGTTACACTTCAAGATCTTGTAGGGAAGCAGCTTGCCGATCGCATTCGGTCTGGGGAGAGCCGGGGTAGCGTGGAGGGGGAAGGCCTAACCATTGGCGGCGAGGGTATGAAAACTTTCTACGACCAACGCCTCCCCGGATTCGCCGAAAAATATGGCAAGCAATGGGGAGCGAAGACCGGGAAACTGGAAATATGGGAGGGCAGAGTAGACCAGAAACAAGTAACCCCCGACAATATCGATAGAATAGCCGTGAATAAGGCAAAGGTTCATTATATTGAAATTACTGATGCGATGCGCGAGTCTGTTCTCCACAAGGGTCAGACGCTTTTCTCCATCGACTCTGCTGCCAAAACTGGCCGCGCGGAGAAGGTCAAAGCCCGCGTCGAGGCGTACAAGAAGCAGTTCTATACCCCGATAGAGGGTTCTCCGCTGGACAAAAGCGCCATAGCATATCTCAAGGAGAAGGACCCGGCCAATATCAAGGTATACTTCGACAATATGCCTACCATTGGCGAGTTGCTTCCGTCCGAGGTGTACAGGTTCGACGAGAAGGCCAAGCAGTACATTGCCACTATTACCACGGAAGCTGGAAATATCAAGCCCGCCATACGCCAGAGTGGATATTTTGTTCTAGACAAGTTTAAGGACACAATTTCCGCATACACCGATATCAGCAAGCGCGTGGAAATGTGGACGGACCCGACCCGGATGATGCAGGCCATTGACCAAGGCCATTTCGGGGGTCCGGTCCAGTCTCATGTCCTGTGGCCAGCTCGCTCCACAATGATGGCGAAGCTCAAATGGGTGGATTATCAAAAATCTCAGGTAGCCGATATACTGGACAAGCACAAAATCCGGACCCGCAAGAAAGACGAGGCCGTCACAGCAGTGCTAGAGCATGTTAGCCAGAGCAAGGCCTTCGGAAAGAAGGTCGACGACATACTTAGCATGAAGGGGGTAAAAGAGGCGCTGGTAAAAATCAAGCCCAAGGACCACAGGGATATTGTCGAGGCCGCGATCGAGGCTAGGGTTCTATATACCCGGATGCGGGCCAATGTCAACACTGCACGTCGGTTGAGGAAACAGAAGGAAATCCCGCGCAGGGCATTCTACTCCCCGGACATACTTGCGCAGAATGCGTGGGCCAAACTTTATGGCTCCATGCACAATATCCATTTGGTGATGGAGCGGCCAGAGATGCCGGACTTTATACAGCCGAACCAACCCTTCAACCCAAGAGCGCTGCCCAAGGAAGGAGGAATCCCGGACTATATGAAGGAGCGCAGACTGTCTGTTCTGATGGCCGATTATGCAGATACGTCCGGGAGGGATATATTCGACACTAATATAATCCACAACAATAAAATATATAGCGCGGTTATGAAAAGCGTCGGACTTGATCACTCCGCAGATGCGATAAATACGTGGACCAGTGAGGTGTTCGCCGGAACTAGCCCGGCCATAACCAAGGTTGCCAAGAGAGTCCTTCCGGAGAAGGTTCACGGAGGACTACTATCGCTGCGCAGAAATCTGTCTAGGGCAGTTTTTCCGCTGAACTTCACGTGGAATATGTTCATTCAGACATCCTCCGCTGGAATAACCTTTGCCAGATATGGCACTATCGCTAACATCAAAGGGCTGTCCTACCTGACAAGCCCGACGATGAATCAGGCTGTTCAGCAGATAGCGTACAGCCAAATAGTCAAATCCAGATGGGGCGGGAAACTACACTATCAAGATGTGCAGGATTCTATCACCAAAAACAAAAGGCTGCAGGCCAGCAAATTGGATTCTGTTACCGAGTATGCTAACTTCCTTACATCGGCTATAGAGAATTTACTGACTGGGCATGCTGTAGCTTCAGCATATTACTATGGAAAGAATCATTTGGGCCTTACGGGACGGGCGCTGTGGGAGTACGCCTCCGAGGGAGGAGCCAAGACCCAGAGCATGTACAACTACGCAGATCTTCCGGGGCTGCTGAGGGCTAGAGAAGTTGGAGCAGTGACCCCATTCCAGACATTTGCTTTCGACGTGTTCAACACAGTGCGCGAGATAAATGTTCCGATATTGAGAAGCACTATCGGAAGGGTCGGTATATACCACACTATCTCCTCAAAGGAGGCTCCGCCAGAAGGGGAAAAGGTAGACCCGGACAGCGATGCCGGGAGAGCGACCATACGTCGACGCTTGATGATATTGGGGAGATGGGTTGCTGCAATAATGGTGACTAATGCCGTTGTCGATAAATCGATCGGGAGAAAGCCATGGACTGTAAGCTCATTTGTCCCGTTCTTCGGATATATTATGGGGCAGATCCCTTACGTCGGGGAATATGTCGGGGGGCCTCAGTCCGGGCGCGGAACTACCCCGTTCGAGTATTTCAGTGATCTGGCCACCGGAATACAGCGCTTTATGAAATACGAAGATTTCACCAAGCTCCGCCAGTGGCTGCTTAGGTATCATACTACTGCCGGGGTCCAGTGGGACAGAACCATTCAGGGAATAGAGGCTGTGGCGCGAGGAGAGGTCACGGACGTCAGAGGGCATCAGTTGTTTAGGGTCAGGGGAACATCGGAGCAGGTTCGGGCAGTGCTAGGAGGCCCATTCAGAACCGAAGCTGGAATTGAGTATCTCAGGGAAAAAGATAAGAAGAAGGGCCTTTCCAAGAAAAGGGCCAGACAGACAATATCAAGGGGAAGAAAACGTTAAACCTATATAATGGGGGTGTTAAATGGAAATAGATATTAGTAGACTGGACAAATGGCATTTCAGTGGCGATGAGGAAATGAACACCGTCATTGGGGCTTCGGCTATATCCAATCAGTCAGGGAGCTACCCGGACCTGATCCGGGCGACAGGAGTTGGTGGAGTAGTCAGATTAACCAGCAATGATCACGGATTTAAGGCCACTGCAGATGCGTGGAAACGGAACGAGAGCAATTGCATCTATGTTCAGGGAACCACCAATTATGATGGGCTAAGAACTATCATAGCGGTTGCGGCAAATACTCTGGACATACTGGCCCCGTACGTCGCCGAGACTCCGGGCGGAACGGAGACTCTCAGACCCGGATTCAAGTACCCGGAAAGGAGTGAGTTCTGGGGTCTAGCACTGCATTTGGCTGCAGCCTGCGCGACCGAGGAGGATTTGGAGATAAGTGTGGATGCAAGTCGCGGCGCGGCATGGGACAGGAAGATATATGACGAGCCGATGTATGGGGTTCAGGATATAATCGATATATTCGACGAGCCTATTCCCCTCGACCCGAACGATATCGTATATGTTACTTTCCCGAACACGGATGATAACCTTTGGGGGCTGACACTGTACAGCAGGAGGTTGGTATAATGAAACGGATAAATGGAAAGCTTGTCATAGGGGACGCTATTAATACTCCGGGGGATATCGCCGGGGGTACCCCCGACATAGAGTCCAACGGGAATATAACTCTGACAAGGGATCAGTGTCGGGGCCAGATTTTGTATATGACCGCGACTGGGACAGTAACTCTGCCTCCAGTCATCGGAGATGGTCTGGCTATAACTGTGTATAGCACAACTGCGGCAGCGGTACATGTCGACCCCAATGCCAATGACCGAATTGTGCTGGATGGCGTAGCGCTGGATAACGGGGATAAAATATCTTCCGCGAGCGGGGCTGGGGATTTTGTAGTTCTTCACAACGATGATATAAATGGGTGGAGAACTCTGGGCCGGTCGGGGACGTGGACAGACGGGGGCTAGCATGCGAGTAATAGGAAACCAGTTGGGGGGAGGGGTCAATCGACCCATAACCAGCATAACTGAATTTACCTCAGTTTTGGCATCTCTGGTCGATGGAATAGCCTTTGTGTACTCGGATGTCGACCTATCGTCGTACGCGGGCACACAGAAGCTTACACTCATAGATTCGTCGGGGAAAAAAGCTGTCGGGTTCACTGGATCAATTGGAAGTGGGTTGACACTTGGAGAAGAACTTTTATCTAATGGGGATTTTGAATCTGGTGGAACCGATTGGGTAGTGGGGGAAGGAGACAGGGCATGGACATTTAGTGATGGCAAAGCGTATGCTCCTGTGGATACTTATAAAAACTTAGATCAACTTAGTATATTCTCAACTGGATTATTTCAACTTGTTGTTGATATGGATGCTGAAGGCGGAGACGGGATTCAACTTGGACCTACGGCCAAAGTAACAGTGTTCACCGAATCAGCTACGAAATACTTTAGCTATATTTCCCCAAATTCCTCGTTCAGAGCGCAGAACAAAAGTGCCGATACGGGGTATCTTGAGAGCCTGTCAGTCAAGCAAGTAACCGAGCCTCCGGCAACGGGGCTTCTGATTGTATCAACAAGAGGGGGGTCAACGCGAAATTGGGCTAATATCGAGAGCGGGTTCGACCCCAACGATATTGCAGAGATAGAACTGGAGGGATAATATGCCACTGCAAGCATGGAGAATAGGCGGAATAAATGGTGGAGCAGTTGAATATCAACCTTTAAATGACTGGCTGGCAGTAGTTAGCGGCGGGGTATTTCCTACTCCAACTCCTACTGCTGCAGCGAGAGCATACTTCGCGGCCACACAGGGACTGAGGCATGAATTGTAATGTCAGAGACCTTAGAAAAATATACTGCCAATGGCAGAATTTATATCAGAGATGGCGGAAAGAAAGTCTACAAAAGTCATGTAGGGGAAAGTAATATTTCCAACGGATCCGAGGGTTTTGTTCCATTTCTTCTGCAAGGTACTGAGCTTAGAAATGCCGGTATAGACATTGACTTTCAGACTGACAAGCAGAGGATATTATAACTTTGGTAACAAACCCTGTAATTATTATATCTCCTCCGAGAAGCGGATCAAGTTTCGTGGCTAGGATTGTGAATGAATATTTCGGAGTATGTTTATATAGAACTACTCACGGAAAAACCCATGTCTGGCCCCGAGGTAGTTTTGAGGATGTTAAATTACATCAAGCGTGTAAGGAACTTATAAATTCAGTATGCACACTTGAAGATCATTATAATTTTAATATGGAATATACTGAATTTATAAAAACAATGTCAAAACATAAAAAATGGGGATTTAAAGAGCCTCTATTGTGTTTTAAAATGAAAGAAATAGTTGAATCCTTTGATAATCCTACGTTGATAAGATGTTGGAGAGATAAAAAAACCACAGTACAAAGTATGCATGATAGACTTGGATGGTCTTTAGAAGATGCTGATAAGAGATATGACTCTGATGACAATAGCATTAATGAGGCATTAAAGGGAAAGAAGCATTGTTTTATAGATTTGTCAAATCGTATTAGTGGGACACAAATATTAACTAAATTAAATAGGTATTTACAATGAAATTCAATCACTTAAAATGGGAAAAAGCAGGTAGAACATTTGAAGTTACTGATGACTTGGATGTTGTTATACCTAATACTTATGCCTTCAGAAGTTCTCCTGGCGATGAAAATATATTGGATGGTAATGGAGAATACCAACCATATGTCAAGGATGGCTTTCAGTTAAAATTTGGCAAAAGTAAAAATGTCTTAAGACTTGATCCCGACAGACAAACGATATCAAGGCTCGGTCAGGTTATATGCAACAAGTTCAAATTTGCTGTACAAGCATACATAGGCGGTGAATGGGTTACACAACCACATGGAACACCTGAAAGAGGTTTCAGAGATGGGGAAGTTTTCAGAGGGGAATGGGTAGAAAGAGAGAAGAAGTGTACCGGATACTTAACTTTTCCAGATGCTCATTTAAGCTTTGGTTCTCAAAATCCGTATGATCTTGCCATTGGATTAGAAGCTGGTGGAAGTGGAGACAATATACATATTGGAGTTAGATTAAAGTCTCCGGTTGCAGGACAGGTAAGGATTATTGCTATACTTGATGATTTACCTGACGATATAGAAATAATTCAGATTCAAAATTCTGGCGCCTTCGGTAATCCCATACGAACAATGGGTTTTAAAATAACTGATAAGTTTACATGGAGATGGGATTATGATGAAGCCGAAGAGAGAGAAATTGCAGTAATAGATAATGGCGATGGCACAAAGAAAATTAACATTATCATGGGGCCTTTCAACGTTGAGGCTGACGAATGGCTCTATATTTACCCAGACACTACTTATGGTCCTACAGAAGCCACAAGTGATGGATTTGAAACAGTTGGTGGATCTTGGTTTGATAATTATAGCGGTGTTATTTTTGTCGGTTCTTATGGAGGCGCGGCTTTTAATGCAGGATTACATTGGAGTTCTATATCTGTACCTGCTGGAGCAACTGCCACAAACGGATGTAAAATTACTGTTAATAGTACAGGAACTACTGGATCAGGTGTTCAAGATGCTACTATTGAATTAGTTGATTCCAGGTCGCCGGCAGTATGGGGAGATACTAATAGACCTGTTGACGGAGTATTCCACTCTGATGCAGTTGCGTGGGACGGTTCGGACGGAGACTCATCTGAATTATCTACACTTTTTAATCACAGATTTAATGGAGATGAAGTTGCAGCAGCTCATCAAGAAAATGATCCTTGGGCTATAGCAATCCTTGAAAATAGTCCAAGTGGCTATGACTATGTTGGTCTTGTTGCAGTGGAAAGTGGAGATGGAACCGAACTAACCATTGTTTATACACCTGCTGGGGGCGGAGGATCAATTATGAACCAACTTCAAGGGCCAAATTTAGGCTCTGATTTATTTAATGGAGTAATACAATGAAACAATATGCTACATTAGAAGATAGTGTCTATTTCTGGTTTGGCTCCAACGATACCAGTGGCTCAGGAAATGATGGAGCAAGTCCTGCGGCAGATGTTAGATTAGCTGGCGCTGCTTCCGATGCTGCCCCAGTTGACTCTCCTACACCCGTACTTCTAAGCCATGCGAATTATCCTGCTGGGTGTTACGAGGTTGAGGTAGAGGCCACCGCTGCTAATGGATTCGCCGCTGGAAATACCTATGCAGTGTTCTGTACCCTTGCGGTTGATTCTCAGAACCCAACAGGTTTTATTGGTAGTTTCGACCTTAAGCCTGTGGAGGCTAATCTTCTTCAAATTGGGGATGGAGCGCAGTCGGCGACAGATCTCAAGGATTTCGCCGATACCGGATACGATCCATCTACACATAAAGTGCAGGGAGTCGTTCTTACTGATACATGCACAGCATTAACAGGACACACGGCTCAAACTGGTGATAACTATGCAAGGCTCGGGGCGCCAGCAGGAGCTAGTGTCTCAGCGGATATTGCAGCGGTTAAGGCAGAGACAGCAGACATAGTAGCTGACACCAATGAACTTCAAACTGACGATATCCCCGGAACGCTGTCCACTATGGACGGTAAAATAGACACCATTGATGGTATTGTTGACGATATCCTTGTTGATACTGCCGAAATAGGTGCAGCGGGTGTGGGTCTTACTGAAGCCGGTGGAGACGGGGATCATTTAACAGCAATAAATCTACCTAATCAGACTATGGATATTACTGGAGATATAACTGGAAATCTATCTGGTTCAGTAGGTAGTGTAACTGGAGATGTTAGTGTAGATGAAATAAAAGCGTCTGCTCTAGCTGATCTATTTAATACGGACTCGGGAACAGATTATGATAATTCTGTAGCTGGTTCTGTAGTTAAGGAAATTGCTGATAATGCTGGTGGATCAGCGTTAACGGCTGAAGGTATTGCTGATGCAGTGTGGGACGAGGCATCGACAGGGCACACAGACGCAGGCAAAGCCGGAGCACAACTATGGACTGATATAGATGCAATACTTAATGATACAGACGAACTTCAGACTAATCAGGGTGACTGGGCTACTGCTACAGGATTTATGCTTGACACTGAAGACGGCAGCAGTTTTGACTCCATACCGGATATGGCAACTGCCACAAATCAAGGCACAATGGATGGAAAACTTGATACAATCCAGGAACGCACAGATAATCTGCCTGACGATCCTGCAGACGATTCTGACATTGATGGGCAACTATCCACAATAGATACTATAGCCGATGAGCTTAGAATCGCACTGGTCAACAAGATGATAATTACCGAAGCCACAGGGAATACTGAGTTCTTCAATGAGAGCAGTGTCTCACAAGGGTCAATAGCCGCGTGCTACGCCACTGACGGGACCTACACTACACGCAAACGTTTAGCACCATAATGGAGGGATTATGTCATTAATGTTAAATTACAAGAAACTGTGGATCGGGGAAGGCTATGGCAGGGACAACCCAGTGGAGGACGCCATTAACGCAGTATTTAAGCGGGCCGAACAGCTTGGCATCCAGAAGGACATCGCCGAAGTAGTAATCAACGAAACATTCGTGGCTATTGCCTCCGGGAAGAAATTCTCTACTACCAAGTGTCACTGCGGGTGCGGCATAGACAAAAGCGGGACTGATGCAGTTCACAGCATGTTCGACGAGCTTACGCGGACGAACAGGGCTATAAAAACACAGGCGGCGGAACTGGTTGAGCGCAGGTTCAATGCAGCCATAATGGGTCATATGAAGCGCGAAAATGAGGCCTATATCGCAGAGAATATGAAACCGAACTTTATCGTGCGAGCATTTAGGCGGGTATTTAAGAAAACCGCAACAGGAGAAAGTGTATGAACTTTATCGAAAGCATAGTAGCGGGGGTGATCGTGGTAGTATTTGGAGGATTACTTAAGTGGCTGAACAACAAGGTGGAGTGCAAGCTGGACAGGGAAGTGTACGACGTATCCCACAGCGTGGTGGTAGATGAATTAAGAGAAGGCAAGGTCAGGTTCGAGAAGCTTGACGCCAAGCTGGAAGAGCAGACCAAATGTCTGCACAGTCTGGACACAACTACCCAGCTAATACAACAAACATTAAATGGAATAGTAGCAAAAAATGGCGGCAGCCAAGGAGGATCGACATGAGTTCTGTATCGTTTAAGCGCTACATTGCGCAACAAATTGCCATGTCATATCTGGGCACCCCATATAGATGGGGAGGGGACGACCCGGAGGGTTTCGACTGTTCAGGTCTAACAATTGAGATACTGAAAAGTGTAGGAATACTGCCGAGGGGCGGAGACTGGACAGCGGACCAGCTATCCAAGATGTTTCCCGAGACAGACACGCCCAAGTTAGGATGTCTTGTGTTCTGGAACAAAGGACCCGATAGCCGGGTCATTCATGTGGAAATGTGCATATCGGATGATCTGTCGATCGGGGCCTCCGGCGGGGGTTCCTCGACGCTGACGGTAGAAGATGCTATGCGGCAAAATGCATTCGTGAAAGTGCGGCCATTTCGGTCGAGGTCCAACATAGCACTGTTCTCGGATCCGTTCTCTGCGTAAACAAGATACAAAAGAGATGTATAAAAGATACAAAGGAGGAATATACAATGGGATTTCTCGGAAAATTGTTCGCCGAAACTGGCGCAGGCACAGTTAAAGGAGTGCTTGAGGGCGTTGGCAGTCTGGCCAAGGATATACGCACTGCCATAACAGGGGATATGTCCCCAGAAAAGAAGGCTGAACTACAGGAAAAAATGATGGAACTGGAGAATATGGCGCGCGAGGGCCAAGTCCAGATCAACATACAGGAGGCCAAGCATCCGAGTGTGTTTGTGTCCGGGTGGCGCCCCTTTATTGGGTGGGTATGCGGTGTATCCCTTGGCTGCTATTTCATTCCGCAATATCTGCTCGCGGCAATTCTGTGGGTTAAAATCTCATGGGCTGCCCAAGCATTAGCACCCTTCCCGGTCGAGGCGAATGGGCTATTGGAGCTGGTCAGCGCCATGCTAGGCCTAGCAATCATTCGCGGCGTCGAAAAATCCAAAGGAGTTGCCCGGTCCTAGACCCCGCTTGACGAAGTGCGGCTCGCGCTGTATACTGGTCTCATCACATCGAAAGGAGGCCAATTATGGCGCGAATGACAATACCGAAAGGAAGACATGTAAGGATTGGAGGACTCTCAATTGTACTGTCGAAAGACATCGAGATTGAGGGCAGTTGTGTAAACGTAGACACCTTACCAGAGAAGGAAAAAGAAATACCCACCCACATAAAAGGAATAACTGTACCGATAGAGGAGGCACTACTCGCTGTTCTCGATGGAGTGGCAGAGAGGATCGGAGGGATAGTAATGGAGAGGCTTTCCTCCAGTGAGCTAGAGGATGCATTAATTCCCGTTCTGGAAAGACTGGGCGTGCGAATACCATAGGCTAAACTACCGTGGCTAGACAACTGAACTATGCCCGAATCGCGAAGAGGACAGGGTACACCTACGCACATATCATCAAGGTTATGCACGGCAAAGTAACCCCGTCCGTCGCGTGCCTCAGAAGTATAGCAGAGGTGACAGGAATGTCAATGGAGCGCCTGCTCCAGTATTGTGAAAATGGAGGTGAAATGCCGGATGACCGCATCCCCAAACAAAAGCATTCGGCCATTTTCCGTCAATATATGGGGATGGCGTCTAGGGGTTCCTTTGCGACTCCGCGCACCGAGCTAAACTATCTTGAGGCGATAATGGATTCGGGCCAGTTCTTCGCGCGCGACAGGGTTCGGGCGGGCAACAGAATTCGCGTCCTTCGGGCCATTTTGGACAAGGAGGAAGGAGTAGAATAATAATGAATATCAATGACTGATTGTCAGGAGGAAAAATGTGCATGGTGGATTGAATCTAATAAAAGATGCGCAGTTGAGGCTATAAGCATATCAATCAATAAACTGAAGGAGGAAAAAAAAATGACATGTAACTACTGTTTTATGGAGAGCATTAAAAGAGTGGCCAGCAAGACAGGGGCCAGGGTATATGTCCGAAACTCAGGGTTTATGGGAGGGGTGGACATTTTCAAGGTTCCTCGCGGGGAGACTCTGGCTCCGGAGGAATCCATGATCGGCCCCTGCGAAGAGTACCCCGACGGCAATGAAGCATATGCCAAGCACCACGTGGCGTGGCTCATGGAGCTGCCGAGCACCTGCTGCTGCTAGGGGGGTTGACGAGGCGTCGCGTCATATGATAGAATGGGTGGGCGGGCGGTCACAAGGGGTTGGTTTTGGTCCTTTCACTTTTCAATTCCCCCTGCCCCCTCGGCCTCTGGCCGAGCTATAGGGCTATCTGATAGGGTTATTTGCGGGCTGGGGGGTTGTGCTGAGAGTGGAGGAATTGGTGGGGCGTAAAAAATTTATCTACGTCAGGCAGGTTCTTAGAAAGTCGGTAGTTGCCCCACCACTCCTCCCTCTCGGCGCACGGCGCCAGCGAATAACTGCCCTGCCCAACCTCCGGGGTTGGGGGACTGGGATTGCGATAATTAATTATTTTTGGTAAGGGAGATCATATGAAAAAACCTAGTAAATGCTGTGAAATGGGATCGTATGGATGCCAAATACCTATGCCAATAAAAGGAAGGGTTCAAGGCATTGATTTATGTATTGCCGATATCGTAGCAGCCCTAAATGCAGCCAATATAGAGACGGCGGCTTCATGTTGTGGGCACGGCAAAAAAGATGGTGTAATTTCCTTGAAGGATGGAAGAGAATTAATTCTAAAGAAAGGACGATATAAATGATGGTATTCTTAATTGTGATATGTGTGTTTTTGTGTATTCAAACAATATTTATTTCGGATCGATTAGATAAGATTGAAAGAAATTTATACGAGATAATCAGGAGGGTAAAAAATGAAAAAGATGAATAGGGAAAGCCTCAAACCCCTAGCAGACAAAAAAGCTTTGGAGATGCAATGTAATTGTAATCTTGATAAATGGCAACCTGATGCCAGAACGGGGCATACATTTGTTTGTCGTATACACAAGGCCGCACTTGAAGAATGGAAAAAGTTATATCACAATGAGGAATAATATGGCGGAAACAACAGACAAAAGAACTACATGCTATATGTGTCTGTGCAAGATACCTATCACTCTCAGAATTAGGCGTTTTGTTGCCAACCATGAAGTATGTGACGACTGTTATGCGTCTGTGTGTGGGTATGTTGACAACAAGAGACTGCAAAAACAGCAAGCCAACTCAGACCGGGCAAAGAAGGCAGTGGAATTAATTCCTAGATGTATGGTTACGGGCAATCCTTGCAACACAGACACAAGATCAGTTAATAGTGATTGGTGTTGCCCAAGGTGTGAAGCTGAGTACTATAAATCTAAATTATTAGAAACTGAAAAATTAACTAAAACTATTTTTCAGTTTAATTTTATTGATGTAGATTTATTGTCGAAAGAAATCTACAGAGCAGTTGATATTTTAGGTAAGATACAAGATATAGCAGGGGAAAACCTATAACCCAAGTTTCATCGTAAATAACCTTTAACCGCCCGGCTGGTAGCTGGGTGTTGTTTTAAGGTGATAAAATGAAATGTAATAAGTCAGAAGAATGTCAGGTTAAAAATTGTTATCATAAAAGAGAACACGAATCTGTTGAATATTTTGAAAATAGTTGCAGTACCCCTTGTGATGTTAAAGGCGGTATACCGGGGGCTGTCTGTATAAAGCAATAACCAAAATTACTCAACCAGACTGATGCTGGTTAGTTGGGTGTTATATTTCAGGAGGTATAAAAAATCTTATGGGAATAATAAAAAAACTTATCAGAAAAACTTATTACTGGCGGAATATTTGCCCTGATTGCAAGTGTAAATCAATAGGGTGGGGACAGTGGAATGATGGTCATTTGGCTGGTAAGCCTATTTGCTTTAACCCCAATTGTCCCGAAATATCTCCATATGAGAGCCACTGGACTAAAAAGCAAAAAATAAAATATGTCTCATTGGAATCAATAAATAAATGACGATGTCAGTAAAAAAATGATGGAATTAATTTTAAAGTGGAGAAATGCAGCCGCTGGATATAATCATCACGGGGAACACTGTGCAGCTCACGGGTTTGAGGAATGTGCGCATGATCTTGAATCTATATCGCCCGACACTCCTCATAATCCATCACTCAAGGCCGACAAGCTACCATTTTGCCAGTGCAAATACCCTCTGCGCCCACCAGCAAGCCTAGGTTATTGTATGGCTTGTGGCAAGCTGCTTGCGCCTTAGTTCAATTGTTATATTCTCAGGGGCCTTTATGAAATTATCATTTAAAAATAGAATAAAATTATGTTGGGAAATAATATCAGCAAGAAGCGGCCATGCTCATGCGGCACAGGAAAAACAACTATCAACATTTATAAAAGGATATGACGCTGGACGTCATGATCAACAACTTGAATATAACCATCAAATTAACTCAGACGGGAAGGAATGTCCATACTGCCACGGGTACAATCAACATAGACCTGAATGTGCTAAAGATTAACCTTTAGCCGCCCGGCTGGTTATTTGGGCGTTATGTCTTTTGGAGGGAATATGAATAGAATTAATAATCACAAAATAAAGCTTATTTGTCCAGACAGCAATATTGACGATTACATGGACGCGTTACAGGCGTCATTTTGGATAGATGAACAAAACGTTTGGAATGTGGACTGTTGTGTATGTGGTGGTCAACACCATTTGGATGATATGTTCAGGGAACCCCATACCCAGCAAATTAATCCAGACCGGACAAATATATCCGCCTGCCCACGTTGTTTATGTGATCCATGCGAATGTGGCTATGTTTATGGTTAACCTTTAACCGCCCGGCTGGTTAGTTGGATGTTATTTTGCAGGAGGTGAAATGGATATAGGAACATGGAAGGCACGATATATTAAACGATTAATAGACCAGTATGGGTTTACTAAAGAACTTGCTGAAGATACCTTTAATGCAAGTGAAAATTCAGGGCACGATACAGTTATGGATTATTTTGACGATCCTGAAGGCGCAGCAGATGAAGAGATGTCCTATTGGGGTGATTAAACCATAACCACCGTTTCACCATATGAACTGGTGAACTTAATATTATGCTTCCGTGGTCGAGAAAAGCCGATCCGATCACGGTTGAATTAATCGGCAGCATATAGGAGGTAAAACCCTATGGCAGAAACAGCGAAGGTAAAATTGGTAAAGGCGATTGAAGTCCTTGCGGACAAAATCACGGGCAATATTAAAGCAGATGACGCTTTGAAGTACACTCAAGCCGCGAATAATATGGCCAACACAATATACACTCTTGAAAATTCGAAGGGATAGCATAGCAGAGGAGTAAATATGTCATTATTATTTCCGCCGGAGGCGATAGGACTTCCAGCGAAATTTGCCGGGTGGCGCTCGGGTCAGGGCGAGGCAATACTTCACGCCACGCAACAGCCCGAACGTTTCCGCGTCCAGATATGCCCCACGGGGTGTTTGTCGGGAGATACCATAATAGTGCGTAATCGTGGTGGATGCAGCAAAAGACAAACCATCAGACAAATGTATAAGTGTCACCATAAACTAAACAAAGGACCTAAATGGAAGGACACTATCCCAACCATGGTTAGGTCCTATGATGGAACCAGAGTGCAGTTGCACGAGGCTACAGACATACTGTATAGCGGGGCCAAGCCGGTATATGAACTTTGTCTAGCCGATAGGACAACTCTGAAAGCTACGTATGAGCACTTGGTAATGACTGATACCGGATGGATTCCACTCGGAGAATTGACTAATAAACATCTAGTTATGGTGGACACTATAAAGCCTGTAAGGTCTGGGGGTGTGCGAGACAAACTCCGCGATAGTTATATAACAAATTTGTGGAATCATCCGTATGCGTCTAGAACAATCACTTCCAAAGAGGTGCGAGGGTGGACGCGACGCATAGAAGTACATAGAGCGGTATATGAGGCATACATAAACGGAATATCTATCGAAGAATACTGCCAAATTCTAAGAGCGAACTCAAATGAATGGGAAAACCTTAGATATATAGATCCGGCTAGATACTGCGTACACCATAAAGATGGGGACCACTACAATAATGATCCCACAAACTTAATTCATTTATCGATCGGGGATCACAATGCTGAGCATGACCTATACAGGAACTTCGGACAAGGAGTTCCGCATTATTCGCGAGTTGTGGATGTTAGGTATGTCGGGGAGGAGGAAACCTACGATATTGAATGCCCAGACTACCATAATTTTGTGGCTAACGGGATTGTAGTACACAATAGTGGAAAATCCCTGCAATATACTGCTTCCTCCATTCTCCTTGGTGGCCGAGCAATAATTTTAACCAGTACCAAGGGGCTACAGACGCAACTGCTGGAGGATTTCAAGTCCATTGGGATGGTGGATGTGCGCGGACGAAATTCCTATTTCTGCAACCTTGAGGCTGACGGGGAGACGACCTGCGACCACGGGCCGTGCATCGCCGGAATCGAATGCAAGCTAAAAAACTTCGGATGCGATTATTACAATGCCGTGCGCCGCGCCCAACGCGCCCCTCTAGTGGTAACTAATTATTCATACTGGATGAACCAAAATATGTACGGGGACGGACTCGGAAATGTGGATACCCTAGTGTGCGACGAGGCTCACAATGCGCCAGATATAGTCAGCAATTTTTTGACCATATCGCTCGACAAGGAAGATGAGGTTCTGATGCCGTACTACCCGTCGCGCCCGACCCAGATGACAATCCCGGAATGGAGGGAGTGGGCGCGCAGCAGACTGCCCAGCGTCGAGCGCGAGGTGGAATCTGTACAGCGCAGTATCAGGATGGGAACCAACAATCGCTCAATTCGACGCAGACTGGCACAGCTCAAGCGAACTGTGGTTAACCTCGAAGAGATGCGGAGTATGGGGGAGAACTGGATATGTGACGTGACCAGATACCGCATAGAACTGTGCCCGGTGTGGCCCGCGCCGTACTGCGAAGGAGTGCTGTTCAGAGATATCCCCAACATAATAATGACTAGCGCCAGTATGTGCGGGAAGACCGCAGCAATACTCGGGGTAGCGCGCGACGAATACTCCAAGCTAGAGTTCGAGCATTCATTCCCGATAGAGAGGAGGCGTCTGGTGCACGTCCCTACGGTGCGGATGAACTACAAGATCAGCGACATGGAATTGAGGCAGTGGGTTACGCGCATCGACCAGATACTTAGGGCCAGACAGGACCGCAAAGGAATTATCCACACCGTATCGTACAAGCGACAAGAAATGGTAATGATGAACAGCAAGAACATGAAATGCATGATGGATCACGGACCCAAGGAAGTTGAGAAGGCCGTTAAACTGTTCAAGCAGGCCAAGGCCCCAGCGTATCTGGTATCTCCATCAGTCACAACTGGATATGATTTTCCGGGAGACGAATGCAGGATACAAATTATCGGAAAGATTGCATATCCGGACTCTACCAGCAAATTGGTTAAGGCGAGGACCAAGAGCGACAAAGGGTATAATTCGTATATAGCCATGCAGCAGCTAATCCAGACTTGCGGGAGGAGCGTCCGATCCAAGGATGATTTCTGCGAGAACATAATAATCGACGATAATATAACTTGGTTTATAAACAGGTACAAGAGTTATGCGCCGGAGTGGTTCACTGATTCGTTTGTGAGCAGGAACACAGTCCCGCCAGCGCCGAAATTGGAAACAATGTAGCGGCGAGGAGACGCGTCGGACGCGGGCCTCGGCCATAGGGGGGTATTATGAGAAGACTTTCAGTGAAAATTATAGCAGTTATTTTCTGTTTGCTGATATCGCTATCGGCGTTGGCCCAACCATATAGATTTCATGTATACTCAGGGGGCAGAGTGGCTATTGGTTGGGATGCGTCGACGACTCCCGATGTAATATATCAGGTGGTGCTGTTCAGTATGAGCAACAACAAAACCTATGCATCAAAAACTACCGGGCTGTCGGTAACGGTAACTATACCAAAAGTTGGAGTCTACGAGATCAGGGTTAGGGCATGCCACAAGAGTGATGAGGATAATTGCTCAGAGTGGATCAAGTCCACTAACCCCGACGACGTTGCTATGGAAGAGGGGGCTTTCTTGGTGGAGGCTGAGTTAGCCCCAGCGGGTAAACCTATATTTGAGAAGGAGAACGAAAATGGTAATTGAAGGAAGTAGAATTTCAAGTCGCAGGGTGAATTTTGCGCCGTCGCCGTCGCCGGACGTGGCGGGGTATCGGATGTATTACTGCCCGGAGGAAGAGGAATTGACGAAGAACTCGCCATATATTGACATTGGGAACAGGACGGAGTTCGTAGTGCCGGACGACTTTGCCGAGGACGACCCAATACGTATGGTTGAGGGAGTATACCGAGCCTCGATAGTGGCCTATGACGAAGAGGGAAATATGGCTTCGGGGAGTCCCGAGGCCATCGTCCCTTTGGATTTCAGGCCTCCAGAACCAGCCGGGCCTATTACAATCTCGCCCGTGGATTAATAACAGCGCTGGAGGCAACAATAGAGGAACATCTTGAGCCGCAACCAAATCCAGCTTTGGAGGCCACTTTGAGGAATTTTGAGGAAAGAATCAAGAGGCTTGAGGCGAGGTTTTGGTGGTGGCCCGGATAAATAAAGGAGGAAAAAATGGCTAGAGCTGATTTTGGCGAGTGTATATGGTGCCACCATGATAGGATCCTCAATACGTTTCGAGGAGAAAAAGAACTATGCCGCAACTGCATAACAATGGCATATGTCAAGGCGAAGGAACGTGGTATACCAGTTGATATATTTGTCACAAGGATAAGGCTAGGCCATGAAGGTGTGCGGCGGACGCTGACATCGAGAAGTTTAGTTAATAACATGGCGAAGGAGGTGATGAATACAAACAGAAAACTGCTGGGTGTTCTGCGAGAGATAGCTAACGGAGATGAATATCACTACGGCTATTCCCGAGCGAAATATCTGGCACTGCAGGCTTTAAAGGAGATCAACGATGACGCAAGCAAGAACTCGGAATCTGCGCGCCTGCCAACGGAAAGCGGGGTACACGAGGAGCGAGGCGCGGGATAAAATGTGGAGTATGCGCGAGCATGGGCACTACGTGAGGATGTATCGATGCCCTGTTTGCGGGAAATGGCATTTGTCCAGAGATAGGACGCGCCGAGCTTTGAATGAAGCCTTTAGGAAGGTGAAATGTTAACAATTTTAATGGAGGAATCAAAAATGGTAAGTTTAAAACCCTCAGAAGCGACCCAAGGCGGTCTCTTGGATGACGTCAACGTTACATGGAAGAAGTGCAGGTTTGCGATGTTTGACTACAACGGAACCCTGCCGCCTGTCCCGGCCATCAAGGTAGAAATGGAGACCGAGGAAGGTGAGGAAGCTGAGCAGTACTGGTCTATAGGCAATGCCAAGGACTGGAAACCCAGCAAGGACGGGAAGACCCTTCAGCCGGTAGGAAGTGCTTCTACGCTGAAACTTAACAGCAATGGAATGATACTTCTCAAGAGCCTTGTTGACAGCGGATTCGACGAGGAAGAGATGGGCGATGACGTATCGGTATTTGACGGTATAAAAGTTCATATGGCCAGAGTCCCTGCCCCGAAAAGGTCCGGTCTTGAAAAGGCCCCGCGCGAGGATGGGAAGGATTTTCCTGCAACTATCCTGACTGTTGATGAAATTCTGGTCATGCCCGGAGAGGAAGCTGAGGAGAAATCTACGAAGACTGCTGCGGCTAAGGGGAAACCCAAACCGAAGGCCGGGACTGCTGCCAAGGAGAAGGCTAGCGACACGAGCGACGCCGAGGCTGAGGCCACCGAGTACATAATCGGCAAACTGGCTGAGGCCGGGGGAGAAGGAATTCCCAAGAAAACCCTCGCAGTGGATGCATTCAGGGATTTATCAGACAGTGCAAACCAGCAGGCTATCGTGCAACTGATTTACACCGACGAATTTCTGTCCAGCGGCCCATGGAAATACGAAGATGGTGTCGTGAGCATGTAGTGGCATAATGTACTACAACTGTGACAATTTTCCCGGCGCAAAGGACGGAACCAGAGGCAGGAGGATTAGCGTGGAGATATGCCATGTGCGCTCCACGCTGATGCCCGATGGTAGCTCTGATAATGCCCGATGCGTCGGGTGCAAAAAGTGGATGGGAGCGATACCCGATGGGGCAGTGATACCGTGCCCCCACTGCGGGAAGATACTTGTTGTGGTAAGTATAAAAAAGTGCCCTGCGTGCAAGGGGATACTGGAGGAAAAGAATGAAGACCGAGACCAAAGTAATATGTGATTTCTGTGGCAAGGAGCTGGATGCCACGAGCAATATATCTTCTAGCGGGGATACTGTGGTTATTGAACTGCGCATTGAGCCGTGCGATAATTGCTTGAGCGAAGTGATGGATAAGTCTTTGAAGGACATCAGGCAGAAATACAAATCGAAATACAAACCGGAGGGAGAGGATCCGGTATAAACTATGTGGCGATGACGGAAGATAGACGTAAGCGGAACTTGCAGGGAGATAGGCCAGAATTTTGGGTACATACCTGTATGTCATACAACGGCGCCTGACCCGCGTCGTCAGTGCTCACCGCTGGGGCCTGCTTTTGTATGGACAGGTCCGTCCGGGTATCGAATCCCGGTCGCCACTCCTAACGGAGGAAACTATGGAAACAAGAGCATTGCTGGGAGGAGAGGTGATACACCTAGGCATAGCCAGAAAGGAGTAAGCCTTGGACATATACTGGAACGTTGCCAGAACAAGTGTAGCCAACAATCTGCAGAAAGCCACCAACAAGATTCGCGACATTGTATACAGCGGGTTTCTATCCGACAGTGAGATAGAGAATCTCAAGCCCGTCGTGGATGTGTTGGGAACAATACTAAAGGACTGGGAGGGTAGAGATGAAGAATCATGGATGCAGCGATGCACTTGCACTACTTATAGTGCGTTTAATGCTGCCAACAATATTCCTGGCAGTGATAGTAGCTGGCCTGATACTGATAATTCTGGAGAGGGCGGATCTGGCACATAATATGCTGGATGGGCTTGTAGAAACCGCGTCGGACGCGGGTTGGCGCCGATGGGAGATATAGAGGAGGAGTGATATGATATTAGTAAAACCAAGTTTTGAAATCTTAAGCATTATGGGAGTTGCTGAAGGTGGGCAAGGAGTAGAATCTTTACAACTCATCGAGAAAGCTGGACGCACCTGTTACAAATCTGAAGATAAGTCTGGAGCAGGAGCTAATGTGACAGCTATTAAATTTGCTAAAATGATCCTGAAAAATGGCCATGAATCAGTAATTGAACACTCAGCTATAGCAGTAAAATTTATCTGTGATCGCGGAGTGACACATGAACTTGTCCGACATCGACTTGCATCATTTTCTCAGGAAAGTACAAGATATGTGAATTATAAGGGAGGGTGTACTTTCGTGATTCCTCCTTGGGTTAGTATTGGTGAAGGAGAATACACAGAAACCTATGAACCAATTAACCCATGGAGGGCACCAAACTGGATTTGGTTTAGATCTATGCTTAATGCGGAACGTTGCTACAATGAGTTATCCCGAAGCGGCTGGTCTCCCCAACAAGCACGGTCTGTACTACCCAACTCAACAAAAACAGAAATTGTCATGACCACAAACTTCCGCGAGTGGCGACATATCTTCGAACTTCGCTGCTCTCAGGCTGCGCACCCACAGATGAGAGAAATTATGATACCATTACTGGAGAAAGCCAAAAGCATAATACCGGTAATATTCGACGATATAGAGATTGACAGGGCAGGAACAAAGGAGGAGTAATGGAGAAGTTTATTTCGGACAAGACGGATAGGTTTATTACCCTAGGTTCGGGGGTGGTTCGCGCTCCGGGCATCCACATGACGAACATGATACGCAGAACTATTATCAAAATGGGCACTGCCAAGACAGCCGAAGGGTGGGACATGGACATCGCGTCCGAGGTAGGTTTCCTATGGGAGGACATCTGGTCGCGCGTCTTTGCGGATCGCCTCGTAGTTAGATTGAAGGAGCAGTCCTTGGATGGTATAATGTGTTCACCGGATGGGGTAGAGCCAGACCCCGGATGGGAGGACGACGATGGCAATTGGGTCGCTGAGCCGAACCCACGCAAGATCATACTGCGGGAGTACAAGTGTACATGGAGGTCCAGCAGGAGAGACCCCTCAGAGGACTTCTATTGGATGTCCCAGTTGAAGGGGTACTGCAGGGTCATGGATACTGATACTGCTATAATGAGTATCCTATATCTGGTGGGAGATTACAGGGGCAGCGGGCCAATATACAGGGAAGCTCGATTCACGTTCGATCAGATGGAGATAGACCAGAATTGGGAAAACATTAAACGAGAAGCAGCACAATACATGGAGGAATTGAATGGCAAATAAGAAACTTGAGAGTCTTGGATTTAGCAAGGCCGACACGGAAATTTACCCCCGGCTGATAATGTCGGTATCAGCGCTCGACAAGGAGGGAAAATCACACTTTGCCCTGACTGCTCCCTCGCGGATAGCCTATTTCAATGTTGATATCGGGCTTGAGGGAGTGGTAAACAAGTTCAAGGGAAAAGACATCATGGTGTACGATATGACTGTGCAGGAAGAATGGGACGCGGCGAAGCGGGAGTGGAATGAGTTTGTGCAGGCCTATTATGCGGTGCTGGAAGACCCAAAGGTGCGAACTATCGTGGCGGATACAGCCACCGAGTGGTGGGAGATGATACGTCTGGCGCGGTTCGGAAAGACCACTCAGGTCATGCCGTACATGTATGGTCCTGTCAATGCTGAGTTCCGCAAACTGCTGAAGAAAGCATACTCCAGCGACAAAAACCTGATCCTATTGCACAAAATGAAAGAGACCTATGAGAATAATGAGCCTACCGGCGAGTACGAGAGGGCCGGGTTCAAGGACATAGGGTATCTGGTGCAGGTTAACTGCAGGGCATACAGGGAAGACGGGACAGTTCAGTCGGACGGGAGTGTAAAGCCGGGGGCATTTCACATGTATGTGGAGAACTGCAGGCAGAATCCGGATCTTGCGGACAGCGATTTCACAGCGCCATTTAACGAGTTCCCGATGCTGGCGTCGCTAATACTGCCCGACACAGGCCCGGAAGACTGGGAATAGGTGACGCTATGAAAGAGCGCGCCAATGAAATAAACGTAGTATATAACAGGGACGACCCGGACGGGAATGATCAGTTCTTCGCCACTGATTCCGAGAACCCATTACAGAGCTGGGAATTAATTGGGGATGTGATGGTAGTGGAGAACAGGAAGGACGTTGAGATATTCAGTCTCCGGTGCGTAGAAAAGGTGGTAATCTCAAAATGATGTGGGCAAACAGCTCCCCGCTCTTGATAGATGACAGGGCCGGGAGCAAGGAACTGGAACCCTTTGTCACTGCCCCTCACCAGATAACTCGCCTAGGCTCAGCAGACTTTGCTATTATCGGAAATGGACCTACTTCGGCAGTATCGGTTGGAGTAGAGCGCAAAACGGTATCCGATCTAATATCATCGATGGAGAGCGGGCGTCTGTCCGGGCACCAGCTAATCCAATTGTCTAATGACTACGATTATGTATATATACTGGTGGAGGGTCTGTGGAGGCCCCGGTCGGACGACGGTATACTGGAGGTGTGGTCACGCGGAAAATGGAAACCATACCGGAAGGGCATGCAGATGAAGATGGCGCGAGATATAAGCAATTATCTAAACACTCTGGCGATCTGCTGCGGGGTTATAGTATGGCGAACAGACAATATACAGCAGACCGGGCGCTGGCTGTCAGATGTGTACCGGTGGTGGCACAAACCGTGGGACAGGCATCGCGCGCATATCAAGCAATTTAATGTGGCGCCTCCCCCAACGGCTATGCTGCGCAAGCCTACTCTGCTGCATAGGCTGGTAAAGGAGTTTGATGGTATCGGGTGGGACAAAGGTCTTGCAATATCTAAGCATTTTGGGTCATTATCTGAATTATTATTCGCCGCGGAGAAGGATATTATGAAAGTGCCAGGAATTGGGAAAAAATTAGCTTCAAGACTTTATAAAGAATTGAGTAGCTTGAGATGAAAAAATGCCCAAAATGTGGAATTCTTAAACCTAAGCTATCTGGGTTTTATAGGAATAGAACTAAGAAAGACGGGTATTCTTCATACTGTAAGAAGTGTATGAACAACCCGGAGTATAGGAAGGCACGATCCAAATACCGCGCGGATAACAAGAGCCATATAGACCAGTACAATAAAAAGTATTACTCAGATAATAAACTATACTCCGCTGTGAAGAGGCGCAATAAAACTAAAGAGGACTTCTTGAAGATTGTTACTGCGTATGGTGGGAAATGTACCAAATGTGGGGAGTCAAGACCGGAAGCTTTGATGTTGCATCACCCGGAGGGGCGGGGCAGGGAGCATAGAAGGAGTTCTGGTGGAAAGTTTTATAGTAAATTAATAAGCCAGGGGTTCCCCAGTACAGTTGTATTATTATGCGGTACTTGTCATATAATTGAGCATAGACAGATAGAGTTTGAATAACCATTGAACGGAGGAGTTGCGATGAATATCACTATACACAACATGAGAAACGAGAAACCCAGCAAGCCCTATGATTTCAGGGTCGATAGGGGAACCCCTCTTGAAAATCCATATGTGATGCTGCGAGAAGCCCAGAGGAATTATGTATGTGATCAATACGAACAATTTTTCAACGATGTTATGCTGAACAGGAAAGCAGTGCAGGAATACCTTGAGCAGATTTTGCTGGCATACAGTGAATACGGGATGGTTAGGCTTTTCTGCTGGTGCATCCCATTGCGCTGCCACGCCGAGTCTATAGCCGCGTGGCTCAAGACCCAGATTGTGGAGGAAGTGCCCGGTGGGGTAAAATGAAAGAAGGAACGAGATCGGTATTATTCGGGTATCACAATCCGCTGATACATGGCCTAGCGGTTCTGATCGCGTGGCGCAGGGAGTATCATTCATGGCCCAAATGGTGGGAATTGATATGCATTCTGCTGCACGACATAGGGATCTGGGGCAGGGATTACCTGAGCGACGATGAGGCCAAGAAGGGGCATGAGATGGCTGGGGCTAGGCTGGCACTGGCCATAACGAGAAATGAGAGGGCCTATGTTTTGTGTTACACTCATGTCACATCGAATATTAGAAAGGGGAGATTATGGTTGCCCGACAAGAAATCTTGGCTTATGCTGCCGAATTGGGTATGGTGGATATGCTGGTGGGTGGAACGCGGAAGGAAAATGGGACTGCAGACCCCGCCAGTATGGAAGAGGATAGTGGCAGATAACCTAGCAAAGAAGGAATATAGAGGGAGCCACCAACTATATATCGACCACAAGGGAGGATGACATGTTTACCAAGAACGAAAATGGAAAGTGGGTCCCCACTGGGAAAGATGTTATGTTCCCATGGGAAGTTCCCCCACTGGATGGGTGGTATATCGTCTGTCTCAACCATTACGTCAGGGATGGGAATAAGCGGATCTTTTGCGCGATGAGCCGAAATGGAGTACTGATAGAGGCGAGGGGGGACGACACCAAATCCGTGTTCTGGCGACTGGTCAATCAGGCTGAAGTCTGGAATAAAGTGTGGAAGACCGGGAGGGAATAACTATGTTTAGTGGGCAAGATTTCCTTAACGTATATGACGAAGATTCTATCGTTGATAAGTACAAAGTGGAGGATTTCAGAAAGCACCCGAACGTCATGTGTCTGGTAGATACTACTAGCACAAGCGGGGAAGGGATGTGGATACTAGACCAGTGGAAGGAATTTTTGACAAACAAGGGAGTACCGTGGGTACACGTAGCGACCCGAACCAAAAATATGTTATGGAAGAGGTTATTAGCATGAGCAAGGACCTATATGAGACACTGGGGGTAGACAGGAAAGCTACCAAGGAGACTATTAAGGCAGCATACCGAAAGCGCGCGATGGACACGCATCCCGACCGTGGCGGGTCAGAGGATGAATTTGCGCTAGTGTCGAAGGCATACCGGGTTCTGAGCGACCCGAGCATGAGGGGGAGATATGACAAAGGGGAGCCAGTTGATGGCACTATCAGCAGGGAGAGCTTCCTTGAGCAAGAGGCAATGAATGTCTTGTTAGCTACTCTCAATGCCCTGATGAGTCAGTTTATTTCTAATCCAGACAGGTTTGACATTATCGGGCAGGCCAAGAACGATATAATCGAGAAAAGGAGGAGATGCATTGACGATTCTGGAAAGGTCAGCAGAGACCTATCGAAGATCAAAAAGGCTATCAGTAAAGTCAAATACACTGGCAGCAGGATAAATGCTGTGGAAGTGATGGTAAATCGAAAGCTGGAAGCAGCAGAGAAAGTCCTCAGTGACTTGAAGGATCAGGAAGAAATTTTATTGCTGGCAAGGGATATAATCAAGGACTACAAATGGATCGGCGAAGGAAATAACTCGCTGGATTCATTTCTCGGGGCTGCAACATCCTCGGCTTGGAACGACTTTGCGGATGGAAGATGGTAGGAAGGCCGTTAAATAAGAACTGCACTTTATGCAGGCTTAGCGAGACCAGAAACCTCGTGGTTGGGGGGCAAGGCCCTAAGAAATGTGCCATAATGATGATAGCCGAGGCCCCCGGCGAGTTTGAGGATAGACACGGGACCCCGTTCCATCCTTCGGCGGCGGGCGGGGCAGAACTTGATCACATCCTCAACATAAATTCTTGTCCGCGCGAGAATGTCTATCTCACGAATAGTATTAAATGCAGGCCTCCCGGAAACAGGAATCCGCGCAAGGACGAGATTGATGCTTGCTCAGCCTATCTGGACTATGAGATAGATAGAGTTGACCCGCAAATAATAGCCACTATCGGAGGTTTCAGCACGAGGCGGGTACTGGGCGACGTGGACATGGAGACTGTGCACGGCATTCCCTTCCAGAAAAATGGAAGAATAGTAGTTCCGCTATATCATGTGGCTGCAGGATTGCGCGACAACAAGACCATGCTCAACGTATATGCAGATTTTAAGAGTCTGTTCGGAATAATACGGCAGGAGCGCCCATCTCGGCATATAGAAGATCCGTTTGCGGGCAAGGAGAGATACATCCGATGCCGGACTGCGGGAGACGTGCTGAGCGCAGTGGGCAATAGGAGTACTATAGCGGTGGATGTTGAGTGGAATACCAACAACAATGAGCTATGGTGTATAACTTTCTCTGTCGAGCCGGGAACTTCCAACATGATAATGAGGGAGGATACCGAGGCGATATGGGCGCTGGACATGTTCGTTTCTAGCCCCAATATTGTGTCCATTATACACAATACATTGTCAGACTTGGGGATACTGGAGTCTGTGGGGATTCATCCGGCGCGCCCCTTCGACACGATGATAGTGGCGTACCTTCTGCAGAATGAGCCTCAGGGATTGAAACCCCTAGCTTTCAGGCACTGCGGAATGAAGATGGGATCGTATGCAGAAGCGGTCGCCCCGGCTACGTATTTCAAAGCAATAGACTACTTGCATAAGGTGGTAGAGCGGAAATGGCCCAAGCCGGACCCGGTTCTGGAGTTTGTTCAGGGGGTGCCAAAGAAGCGCCAGCCGCAGGATATAGGGCGCAAGACCAGTGGCATTCTGCGCGATATGGTTTCGCCCAAGAAAGGAGATATAGACCCTCGCAAGCGCTGGCTCAATTTCGATCCACGCGAGAGAAAGATGGTTGAGGATGAGCTGGGGGTGATGGAGGAAGGATTTCTCGGGGATATAGACCCGGAAGAGGCCAAAACTTACGCCTGTTCCGATGCTGACGCTACTATCAGGATATACCCTATAATGAAGAGACGGATAGAAGCGGAGGAGATGGTCGGCACTTTCGAGCGCGACATGCGGGCTGTGCCCATGGTAGCGGACATGATGAAGTATGGAATCCTCACTAACCCGCAGCATTTTGTAGAGTTTGGCGCCTATCTGCAGTCCAAGGAAGACGAACTGCAGTCTAGAATCAGCGCAGAGGCGGGATGGGATGTGAATCCGGGATCGCCCCTGCAGATGCAGAAACTGCTGTACGACCAACTGGATTTGCCGAGATATAAGAAGACGGATACTGGCTGGAGCACGGACGAGAAAGTATTGGCGCGTCTGGCGGATAAGCACCCAATCGTGCAGATGGTTAGGGATTATCGATCCTATAACAAGCTGAGAACCAGTTATGCCGAGGTTATACCCAAGGTAGTGGACAAGCACAACCGAGTTAGGTCCAATCTTCGCGTGACGCGGACGGATACAGGACGATTGTCGTCCGGGGAACCAGTGAACTTGATGGCTCAGCCTGTCCGAAGCGAAGAGGGATTAAAGATAAAGCGCGGGTATATTGCATCGCCGGGGTGCCACTTGGTGGAAATTGATTACAGTCAGGCAGACATGAGGTGCTGCGCTCACGGCAGCGGGGATGAAAGGATGCTTCATATCTTCAGGTCCGGACTGGATATCCATAGCCAGACCGCCTCGGCCATGTTCAAACTGCCGATTAATCAGCTTGACGAGATGAAACATCGATACCCGGCGAAAAGGGTCGGGTTCGGCGTGCTAAACGACATCTCGGCCAAGGGATTGCAACGAGAGATGATAGTTGGCGGGGCAAAGGAGAAAGATTGGCCTCTGTGGCTGTGCCAAGACCTGATCAACAAGTGGTTTGAGACCTATTCCGGGGTAGCCCGGTTCGTTAACCGAACCCGCGCAGAGGCCCGTCGGTACGGTTATGTGACCGATATGTGGGGAAGAAGAAGGTATATTCCCGGCATACGATCTTCTAGCAGGAGTGCTGTAGCAGAGGCCGAGCGCCAAGCCACCAATGCCCCATTCCAGATGGGGACCGCCGGGATAACAAAGGAAGCTATGGGCCGACTCGTCCCGGTGTATAGAGGGTATATAGATGATGGATATGTCTGCTACCCACTAATCCAAGTACATGACTCGCTGCTATTTGAAATTCAGGACGAGATACTGGATGAAGTGGTGCCGAGATTTATGGAGATAATGGAAGGAGTAGCCCCGTTTATGAAAGTTCCACTAAAGGTAGATGCTAAGATAGGACTAAATTGGGGGGAGACAGAAAAATGGAAATACGGAGGTTAATGCATGGGATACACATTCACGTTTGGGAAGCACCGTGGAGAGGATATCGAGGATGTTCCCACTAGTTATCTTCAGTGGGTATCGGAAAACTTTGACGACAACGAGGATAACGAAGCTTTGCTGGAGGAGGTTGACGAGGAGATTGATCGCAGGGTAAGATGTGGTCTGGAACGAGACGAGAGACCGTGGTGGGAGAGATGAAATGAAAATAAAATTTATAGAGAAGGTTATACAGAACCAAAATAGGCCGGGACGTTCCCCTTGGGAAAGCAAGGAGATGACGCCAAAGCAATTTGACTTTTTACTGGGCGAAGTACCTGTTGAACTGTTGGAGAAACTAGACAGGGGAGGGGCGTCGATATTGATAGGAGATATAATAGCGGCTAGGCAAGAGGCGTATGCCTATTCGTTCCCGGACATAGGCGAGAACTTTCTAGACGATGGTAGCATATGAGCAGAACTGGAGCAGACAAACTTGAGATGTATAGAGGGCACTTCGACGAGCTTAAGGCTAGATTCAAAAAGCTGGACGGAGCGCTGGACGTGTACTTCCGTATTTGTCCCTCAGACATAAGCATGTTTCTGTATTTGAAGAATGCCGAGCTTAGGGAGAAATTTGAAAATATGGAGGTGGATCAGAGGGTTGACACTGGGTCCAAACGCAAAAGGAGGCCCGAGTTTGGCGAAGGGACTACTGACATAAAGGACACTCCGTTCAGCGTTTTGGGGGAGGAGGAAGATGAAAAATAGCGCCGATATGCACACTGTGTCTGACGCTTTCGAGATAGGGGAAGAATTGGAGTTGAAGGGTAAGGTTTTTGTGCTGCATGCTATACGCAAAAAACAAATAGTATTGAAACTAGCCCCATTACATAGACAACCAAACAACAAGGAGGAGCATTTTGAGGATAGGCAAATTTAACATAGTCTGTGGTGCTCAGGCAGGCTCAGAGGCAAAGGGAAAATTCGCTGCGTTCTTGGCGGAGAAATACAGTAAAGAAATTCAGGCTATTGTCATGGCGGGATCTCCGAACGCGGGTCATACTGTGGTGGTGGACGGAAAGAAAACAGTTACATACCACCTTCCGGTCAGCGCAGTCGGATGCGACGCCCCGATATACTTGGGTCCTTCATCGCTAATTAACGCCGGGCTTCTCAGGAAGGAAATAGTAGACACCGGGATAGACCTAGAGAGAATAACCATAGACCCGAGAGCCGCAGTAATAACCGATGTACTGATCCGAGATGAGGAGCGGGCCGGTTTGTCGGATATAGGGTCCACGCTTCAGGGGATCGGCTCGACGCGGATTCTGAAGATGAAGAGAGATGGAACTATAACGCTGGCGCGTGACTGCGAAGAGCTTATCGATATGGGAGTGGTATCAGTAGAGCCAGTATCATTCTTCATCAATGATCTCCTAGATTCCAGAGAGACCGTGTTGTGCGAGATGACGCAGGGATTCGACCTAGACCTAGAGCACGGCATCGATCCAAGATATTGCTTTGCTAGAGGAACTAGGATACTTTTGGAAAATGGTAACTCAGTTCCAATAGAGGAGCTAGTTAGAGATAGAATACCCGCATCGGTCCTGTCCTACAACAGTACCACAGGTTTGCTTGAACCCAAAAAAGTGATAAACTGGTATAAAACTCCACACGGGGGTGACTGGTATAGAGTTCACACAGATCTAGCCGTTGGGGATAAATCAGCTCCTAAGTGCACGGGGGGTCACAAGTATTATACCCAAAGGGGAAAAGTTGAGGCAAAAGATCTGATGGTAGGCGATCTATTGTACACAAACGAATATAGTTTAGAGGGGACCAACTGCCTTGCTACAGTGCGATGTACCGGAGTTGAAAAGCTGGCTCGCCTAGTATACGGCGTAAAATACAATATAGAGGTTGAGGATAATCATAACTACTTTGCGGGAAATCAGTTTGGGTACACTCTTGTTGGTAACTGTACAAGCAAGATGATCAATCCAGCCATGGCTATGGCCGAGGCCGGGGTCTCGCCCAAAATGGTGGGACACATCTATGGTGTGCTTAGGCCGTACCCGATCCGGGTCAATAACCGGACTGGAAGCAGCGGGCCATATGCTGACGCAATCGAGCTGAAGTGGGAGAACGTGGCGAAGGGCTGCGGGCACCCCGACCCGGACAATTTCGGTGAGATAACGACCACAACGAAACTGCCGAGGCGGGTATTCTCCTTCTCGTGGGAGAGATATGCTCATTTTATTCGGGTAGCGCGCCCAGACTTACTGTGTATGCAGTTCGCGAACTACCTGAATTGGGATGATTGCGGGAAGACCAACTGGTTCGATATGTCTGGGGCAGTCAGGGCTTTCGTAGAGACGCTGGAGAAACACGGCGGATGGGCGAGAGTGGCTTATGTCGGGACAGGGCCAGAGCACAAAGAGATGATTGATATGCGAGTGGACAGGGCAATTCTCTAAGGGGGATTGGCAAGGAGCGCCCGACGTGGTATAATGAAATTTTGGTGGGGGGCGGTCCCCTGCCTTGCCTTGGGTGAAGGCAGCATTCCCGGACTGAGTGGCGGGAGTGCTGCCCAAATTATGACAATAGGGAGGAAACGAATGGAGGATAAACTAGTAGCCGACCCCAGTAACATCGGCATGGGAGTAACTGTATACAATAGATATCTGTTTGCCGTTCCTGTCAAGGGGATAATAACTAATACAAACGATGCTCTAAGCTGTTATCAGGTAATTTTTTGGACAGATAATCCCGGAGGAAAGAATGTCAATAAGCACGATGGAGAATACTTCTTCGTCAGAGAATGTATTGTCGGCAGAGATCTCCGTGGAGCAGGGGCAACTGAGTATATAGAGAAAAGAATGAAGAAGCTGGTGGGTATATGGAAAGCCAAAGGGCTGAACGGACTACAAGCCGAGCGCTGGATTACAAAAGAACCTGATAAGACTAAGGAAGCAATGATGGTCAGGGTAGAGTGCGGAGCTTGTGGCTGGGCGATTGAGCGGCCAGTAGAGGAACACGCAAATCATCCGTTTATAGCATGCCCGTCCTGTGGGAACTCTGATATCAAGGAAACATTTCGTGCGGACAAAGAGTGGGATAGCCACGAACGGGACAGTCTTCAATCACTGCGTCCATACCGGTTCGATCTGATCGACCCCAAGGCTATGCTATGTCTGGCGGGTATCATGCACGACGGATTAAAGGACCATGAACCTGATGGCTGGCGGGAACTTCCGATAGAGGATCACCTCAATCACGCCGTGGGCCACATAACAGCCTACCGGGCCGGGAACCGGGAGCTTGACCACTTGGGCAGGGCCTTTGCCCGGTTGATGATGGCTGTGGCCGAGGAGAAGGAAGATGGGACGGAAAATGGATAAGGAAGAGCTGTTCTGGGTATCAGTCGCTATTGCGGCTATAATAGTCAGCGTGGTATTGCCCCGATGCTGAAGAGACTTGTTGGGGCGGTACTGTGGACCATAATTATTGGGATGACGTTGTATAATCTGCGAGGGTTGTACTGAAGAGATTAATCATTTTTGTTGCGGGGTAATATGGGAGTTCAGTTTGTGATCAGGAAGGATGCTGGTATATGCGGAAGGCGGGGGCCTCACGGCTTAATAATCCAGCAGACTAGAAGTGTATATCAGAGCAGCATACGACCTGTTTGTGGCTGTATGAACAGGCGAAAGGGGAACGGATAATTATGATGGCGGATGGGCGAAGTCGATTACTGTCAAAATCGCCGTGCTATAGTCGCTCTTCCCGCTGCATCACATTGTGTTGATGATTAGCTTTAACCGAAAAGGCTGCAGGTATATCTGTGGCGCCGTTTCTTTTTTCGCCCCCGCACCAAAGATGATTAACGCCATAACAAGGAGGAACAACAGTGACAAAGAAAAAAGCATCACTCAAACCCACAGTCCAGTGGGACGAAAAGACTATGACGGAAGTGGCTGTCAAGAAGGGGTTCAAGGATTTCGAGGCCGACCTGCTCAAGGGAATACAGCTCCGGGCCAAGGTCAAGGCCCTCAAGGGCGAGGTTGAGGGGTTGGAGGATCAGGCGAAAGCCCTGCTGGAGCCTGCGTTCACATTGCTGAAGACAACCCGGATAGGCACTAACGGGCTGGGCGTCCTGTCGTGGAGGAACGGATCTTCCCCCGCGCGGGTTGATGGGGTGAAGGTGATAGAGAATCTGGTAACTGCAGGCGTAGACCCGACCGTGGCGCGCAAGGCAGTTGATGACGCCACGACTCCCGGCACTCCGTATAAGTATTTTCAATTGACCAATAAAGGATAGGGGGAAAAGATTATGAAATGTTTTTATCACTCAGCGGACTTGGACGGTCATTGTTCTGGAGCAATAATTAAAATGGCATTTCCTGAATGCGATATGATAGGGATCAATTATGGAGACGAATTTCCATGGGACGATATAGGGCCTGATGAATTAATCTTTATGGTTGATTTTTCCATTCAACCTTTTGAAGGAATGTTGAGGTTAAATCAATCCTGTGGAACGTTGATCTGGATAGATCACCACATATCAGCGATTAAAGAATCTGAAGTTTACGGAAATAAATTCTATGGATTACAAAGGGATGGTATAGGAGCCTGTGCCTTAACATGGGAATATACATGGGAATATCTTAAATCCCTGGGGCATTTTTACACTGAAGATTTTCAAAATATTTCATCCGAAAGTGATCTCCCCACTTTTATAAAGCTTCTCGCTGAGTATGACGTGTGGAACCATTCCGACCCAAGAACTCTTTCGTTCCAATACGGGATGAGACAGCAGCCCAATACATGGCCGGATAATCAGGATTTTTGGAACTCCTTATTTGATGTGGAAGAGGTCCAGAGAATTACCGAAATTGGCGGAACAATACTAAAATATCAATTAGCCGAAAATGAAAAATACTGTTCTGCCTGCGCCTTCGAAACAGAGCTGGATGGTCTGAAATGTATCGCAATCAATAAGATGCTCACCAACTCGCAGCTATTTAATTCTGTTTGGGACAGCCAAAAATATGATGCCATGCTTACTTTTGGGTGGCGTAAGGGAAAATGGACAGTATCCCTATATTCCGACAGGGATGATATTGATGTTTCGTCAGTGGCGAAGAAACATGGTGGGGGTGGGCATAAGGGGGCAGCCGGGTTTCAGTGCGAGTATTTACCATTCAATCTGACTTAGCCTCGACATTGCCAGAAAGTAGGGGCCGAAAGGCCCCCACCCTCACATATCGTCTGGTATTGATCCTTTGGTTTTGTAGCGCCAAACTCGCATATATTCTCTGCGCCATTCCTTATTCTTCTTGCGGTATTCAGCCGCGCGCTTCTTCTTCTTAATATCACTGACCTCAGAGTCGAACCTGTCCCAGTTCATGTTCTGTAATCTCTGGGCCACGCTGTCCAATTCCCGGCGCAGAATGTCCTTCAGTATTGCTAGATCAACCTCATCCAGCGCGGATACCGGGCAAGGCCCGCACACAAACAGCCTGTCTAGGTCTGAATTTTCAACTATCCCGAACGGGACTCCCTCTGCAAGCATGTTCCACGCGCGAAGCCCGGCACACTGGTTAGCAACACATCCATACTTGGTAAGTCTGGCATTAAAACCCTCGCAGCGGAACAGGGTATTCAAGTCCCATTCGTCCCACTGCTCAAGGGTAGTAGGGCCGTCGCTATTCTGCGGCTGCGCTGCTTGGGGCAAGACTAGCGGCCTTTTTCTTGCCCTTCTTTCCTCCTCCACCTGTTCCGGCGGAGCCACTTTTATTGTTGGCCGTCTTTTTTCCCTTCGGTTTGAGCTTGGGCGCGGGCTTGGGAGCAGACTTGGTAAGCTCCTTTCCCAGCTTGGCGCGGGCCTCGTCCATCACCTTATCGAAACACTCAGTGATTTTAATGGCGTCGGCATCGCCCTGCTTAACGTCGTGGACCAGACCTGCAGCCTGCTTGAGATCGAAGTAGGTCAACTGGTGCTCACTGTGAGACACGCTCCGTGAGGCCCTGATCATAAGGTTCATAAGCAGGGAATTGGCCATTCCTCGCTTGGCCATCGGTATTCCGGACAGGTCAAATCTCAGAGTGTCGCTGTCCGCGCCCGCATTCTCGATTGTGATTCCGAGCCTGCCCAGTTCGCGGGTACAGCGCGCGAACAGTACGTCTGCGTTAGTGGTTTTGGTGATGCTGATAACTTTACCAGCGCTGTCATTCTTTTTTAAAGTCGGTTCTACGTTTGCCATAGAAAAGCTTCCTTTCTCCTCTGTTGAGGACTTAAAATGTTGATACATACCAGACCTGCCGAATTAGAGCAGGCCCGGTTAAATAGGTGAATAGTAGATACAGATCCTATCCTCCTTTCTTATTGGGATACTTGTAGACATTCAGCCCAATAATTACGCCCGGAATAGCTGTTCCTTCGACAGCCTTGTTTCCGCACGTGCTGGCGATCTTTATAGTTTTGCCAGACGCGCTTTTCCCGAACTCCTTATTGAGGTCCACCATTATGGTCAAAATTTCGCCCTGCTCGACCATATAGTCAACGTTGTCTCCTACTAATGGCATGTTTCTCCGCCTCCTTTCTCTCCCATTTCCATAAGCTCGATGATCTTTTCTTTCATCTCTTCGGGCATCCCTTCGGGCAGATCATCGATGTTGTCAACTATTTTTACAGAAGGGCCAAAGCCCCCGCCGAGTCCTGCTGCTTCCATGGCTTCTCTCCTGACGGCAGCCATAACAACCATATGGACCAGAAGGTGGATTAGTTTGCCGAACGCCTCTTCCTTGGTAGTGACCTTTCTACCCTCTGGGCAGACAGCGAACACTGAACACTCTTTGCAGTTTTCGAGGTATATTTCGGATACCTCCTCCAGAGCGTCGTACAGGATTTTTGGGAAAGTCAGGTTAGTGAAAACGGTAGTATGCTCATCCTTGTCCTCGCCCTTTGTCATCGCTTCCATTTCGTTTTTCAGGGCTGAGAGGCTCAGAGCACGGACCAGCGCCTCGCCGATTTCCGGCCTTTCTAATAACTCATTAACGTATTTTTTAGACATGTTTCCTCCGCAGAAAGTTAAATTTTATCATGTAGGAGCAGCCTTGTCAAGTACCCACTCCAGCCCCAGCCTTTAGTCTCTATCACCCCCTTTTGTAGTGTTTTCGTCTTTCACCAGCCCGCACCGGACGTCTTCTTCATACATCCTCTGGGCATGGTATTTAGCAAGTTCTTTACTCTGGCCGTCGACCACAGCGCACATTCCAACGATCGGATGAACGAAACGCGGGTATACGGCCCACCGACAATCACCTGAGCCTCGGCCTCAGCCTATTTCGTAGCGTGAATTCATTCTTCTAGCTCTACCTCCAACAGTCCCTGCAGGAACATCAGTTCCTTGTTGGCCAGTTCCCGGCACTCTCCGCACTCGGCCCAGTAAGGAATAGCACGCCCGTGAGCACATACCTGATGGTCTCTCCATTCTTCCCACGGCGATCCTACGCATCCTTCCATGCCGGTATACTCAAACACAGGACATCGATTCTTCCGACTATTAGCCCCGCAGTCCCAGCCATAGTGCTGGCATAGTTCGCAGTCCCAGCTACAGTGCTGGCACAGTTCGCAATTATCCGACATATTATCACAGCCCAGCCCAACAGCAATCTTACTCCATTTCTGTACGGACAGCCGCAATAACTCTATCCTTTCTTTCCTCGATGTCATTCCTCCCTCGCTTTCTGCAGACGCTTCTCTGCCTTAATACGGTTCCTTTCCATCTGCCGACGTCGGCGCTCCTTCTCCTTGTTTCCCTGATGGTGCACGCGCGCAACCACTTTAACCTTGGGCGCGGGTGCTGGCCTCGGCTCAATGTCTGGCCGGATTATCGGGACAGTGGTTAGCCCCATCCTCAGCGCCTCGCCCATGTTGCGCACCACCAAAATCCTTCCGCTCTTCTCTCTGTCATCCATGTATCAAAACCTCCTACCTAAAAGAAATGCAAGTTCCGTGCCATAACCCATTTCAACGAAGGCCCGCGTCGGACGGGCACCTTCGGCTCTGCCATTAACGCTAATTGCTGCAGGTGTGGTTCCCTTGCCACATTGGTGTGGTTCCGGTACCACATATCTCATCCACAAAAGGTTCCTATATAAACACCGTCGTGAATTCCCGGCCAAGACAGCATTGGAATACGCGGTGCGCTCTCATCCACTTCAAAATTTCCACAAAAATATTCAGTGGCTGTACACCCGAACATTTCCCCTATGTATATGACTGGGCCTCCCCAATGCCTGCATGCAGCCTCGAAGGAAGGATTGTCATACGGGGGCCACGATGCCAGCAGTATGTCTGCCCAATCCCCGAACCTTCTAACTGCCTTGATAGCAGATGCTCTTTCTACTTCATGCACCAGTTTCATACGGTTGTGCTTCCAGCTAGATTCGAAATTGTCAGTGGCCTTTATATTAACCCCAAATTCGGACAGGGCCTTAGCAATCCAGCCCCGGCCCGCCATAATTTCAAGAACTCGTTTTCCGCCGATAAATTCTGATAGCACCTTGGTCCAGTTCAGATCGACTATGCACCATGCTCCTAGATCATTAGCTTTATAGCGATACTTCATGTTATCCGAATAATGGCTAATTCTCCCTCCCCAAGTAGCGATCTCCGGCGGAAGCGGGGGAACTACACCAAGCCTCAAGTGGGCCACGTATTTACGATCACTTATCCTATTTATTCCATCCTTCATTTATGGCTATCTCCCTTGTTACATTGAAATCGTTGTCGCATTCACGCCCGGCCCGGAAGTCCTCTTCGGTGATATAACTGTCGCACTCACCTTCGGCCTTCAAGTCCTCGACATCGAAGTCCAGTTCGGTCCCGATCGTCCACATGTTTACCAGAACTCCATCCTCGTCCGTCAGTATCAGTTTGTACCGTGCCATAACATCTCTCCTATTCCAGCACCTCGACTGCCTCGAAGGCCACAACACTGGGTTTAATCGCGTAAACACCGGGACTGCTGCCCTTGTAAATTTCGCCGTCGGAATTATAGTCAAGGTAGAGTCTATCTATTGAAGCATTGACCCGCCAGAAAATCGCTGGACTGTAAGTCGGGGAGCCTACTCCTCGAACCGACACTATCTTAGCCATGTCGTCTAACCTGTACTGCCCAATGAAATGCTCGGCAGCGTTCGTGTCGACGAAACAGAGAATGCCCACCGAATCCGGAACAGCCTTCACTATTTTTCCCTTAGGATAGCGCGGGTAATACCGAATAATTTCGCGGGCAATACTGCGCCTGTCAATCTTTCTGTTCCTCGTCTGTATTAGCCAGTTGCTACAGTCCCTTTTCTTCTTCCCTACTACCTTGTATGCTATCACTTGTTAATCTCCTTTCGAGGCCCGCGTCCGACGGACCTCTCATTCTGCGCTTACAGTGCTTACGTGCCAGCAATACACCTCGTCATAATTACAAGCGTCATAGGATTCAGGCCCGTGCTTCGAAATCACTCTCCGCTTGTCCTCTCCCTGCAATTCGCGCTGTTTAGTATAGGCCTTGGCCAGATCGTCTAATACTACTGCCTTAGGCTCATTGTTACAAAATATGATGTGTGCTTTCATCGCTCATCCCCCTTCCCTACCCTGTCTATAAGCCTACTTGATAGTGATGCAATGTCCTGCATCCTGATGTTCGGTGAGTTTCTTTCTGAGACAGTAGCTAGCTTATTGATCTTGTGCAATCCTGTCAGCAAGTCGTTGGTAAACATTTCTCCTGTCTCCCTTTCTGCCATGGAATAGGGTGCAAGGTTTCCGTCTTCCTCAAACTCAAACTCATTGACCCTGATCGTCTCGATTACGGCTTCACGGCTCAGTAGATATTCCCACTCACCCTTTAGCATGTAGAAATAGCATCGGTTAATGGCTCGCAAAAACTCTACATCGATGTCGCTAAAATCAGGGTCCTCGTCTGTGGGTGTTTCACCCTTCCGCGCCGTATACCTCTCCTTGAAGAGCAATGCTGTTTTGTAGGTCTCTGTTTCCTTGCCATGCTCCGCGAGTATAGCATCAACAGTGTCAATACCTGACTTCACAAAATTGGCATACAGCGTGAACCTGTTAAGGTCAAACTCGTCGATTATAAGGTGGATATTCTTAGCGTCCTCATACACTGTGTCCCACCATCCATGCCCGATGTTGATGTATGAATGATCGCGGATTGCCTCTTCCTGCGCGTCCTCGGTGAGGTCGTCGAAATTATAAAGTGTCTTTGTTATAGTAATCATCCTCATAGTTTTCCTCCTTTACTGGACTGGTAATTCTGTCTAGTGAACGTTTATCGTGCCAAACGTAGTCCCTGCACCTGTCGCACCAATACCACGCTCCGGGTCCAGTGCTGTGGTCAAGAAACGCTTGGCATCCACAATGGGGGCATTGAATGCTAGCGCATATCACGGTTTCTCCCCCTTTCCCGGCACCTCTGGATGTTCCGCTTGGTGATTCTCTCGAAATTGCAGAACACTAAGACTAGCGCAATCAGCGCCAGCAGGTCCATTCCGATAAATGCAAACAACAGTGATTTCATGGCGTCACCTCCTTAATAGTACGTCGAGAGTGGCCGGGCTTTCCCCGGCCTGTCGACATGACATCCTCCCGAACATGGGTTGATATTGGGCCATCGGCCCTATACCTAAAAGAAATGCAAGGCGCGTGCCACAACGGATTAAAGCGAAGACCCGCGTCCGTCGCGGGCTTTCGCCTCTTCAGTTACCGTTTGTGCTATGATTGTGGTTCTCCCGCCACATCCGGTGTGGTCCCCTCGCCACATCCCTGCTTGGGCCATGGTTTCTTCCTGTGGTCCGGTTTCGGCCCCGGACCCCGGCCCTTGATTGGTTTAGTGGAAAAGTCTCCTGACGCGCCCCATCATCCTCTGCTGGACTACCTGATTCTCGATCCGGTGCGTGATGAACTGGGTAACGATGTTGTAGAAAGCCCACAAGGTTATCGCCTGCAGTTTCTGGTCCTCAAGCCGGACCCCGGATGAGACCTCGACCTCGCGGTGAAGGTCCTCGGTCTGTGTCTTGTTGAGCTTGAGTCCGGTGACGATGTTCTCGTATTCGGCTAGTGTGGTCACCCGGTCAACCCACTTTTCCCAGATGCCAACCTGATCACTGAATCGCTTCATCCCGACGATGATCATTGCTTTCATGTCGTGGGTGCCATCCATCGGCTGGTGATGTTCGCGACGGTATTCGATCTCCTTCGTGCCGACCGTCATCCCATTACTGCATATTATCCGGTATGCCCCGAAGATCGCCCGGAGCGCGATCGATCCATCAAGGCTATTGAAAGCATCAAAGCTTGGTGCGATTCCGCGCCCGCCGTCGGTGTCTCCCGCGACGGTCATTGCCGCCTCCGGGAATGTGTACTGCAGTCTCATTTTCGCACCGTCCTGCGGGAGCCATACCCGGCGTTCCGGCTTGCCGTATTCGGTCATTTCGTCCACGACGCTTTCGGCCATTTCGATCACCTGCTCGTGTCGGATGAGCTGGTAATCGTCGGTGACGATACTGAAGACTTCCTCGGTCTCCGGGTTGATCAGAGCCTTCTGGCCCTTGATTTCGATCCGGCGCCTGCTGGTGTCATCCCCGAAGTAGACCGGACGCTCTTCGACCTTCGGAATTGCCTTCAGGGCAGACTCGACGCTCATTCCGCGCCCGGCCACCTTGCCTGTCATCCTTGCTTCTGTTGCTAATGCGTTTGCTGTCATGTCGTTTCCTCCTTGCTGGCCGGGTTCAGGCCCGGCGCCCCGAGTGGCACCCCGCCACCCACCTTTAAAAAATGCAAGCCTCGTGCCAGCCCGAACGGACGTTCGGTATATCCGTCGGACGCGGGCCTTGGGCGCTGGGTCCGGGTTCGACAATTCCTCAATTGTGGTTCCGGGACCACAATGTGGCGAGGAGACACATTTATAGCTCAAGCCCCGGAAAGCCCCGTCGGACGCGGGCCTTCGCTGGTACCCAAATGGCAAGTGGGTTATGACCTTCGGGAGAGTGTGGTCCCGGCGCTACAGTGGGGGTATGGAGATGGTGTACAAAGGGTGTAAGTGGGATATACAAAGGGTGTACATCGGTTTATGCGTGGCATTTTCGGGAAGGTTCAGGTATGGAGAAAAGGGAGAGACAAGAACTATTTCTGGTCATACTCAGGGCCAATGCTGGCAACATAAGTAGCGCCTGTCATGCGACGAGTATCAGCCGGTCGACCTATAACAAGTGGAGGAACGGCGATGAATGGTTCGCGGAGGCGCTAGCAGAGGTGCAAGAGTTCGTGGTTGATTTCGCGGAAAGTAAGCTGATGGAAAACATCAGCGCCAACAGTTCCAGAGACATACATTTCTTCCTCAGCGCAAGGGGCAGGCATCGCGGATACGGTTCCGGGCGGGGTATCGGCGACGACGACATGGCGCCACAATTGGCGTCTCCAACATACCCGCCAGAGCACGCATCGTTGGCGGACTGGGAGGCCGATGTCCGGCGCGCCAAAAACGCTCATCAAGGTTCGGACGCGGGGGGTTCGGCGGGGGGTCAGCCTAGACTATTATCGCGAAGGGCCGGTAAGGACGGGCATCCGGACGGTAACTACAGCAACTAGCGCGGGGTATCTCGATGAATCCACAAAAAAACAAAAACCAAATCCGATATTCCCTAGGGAGGGAAGGGGGGTATGCGGCAAGGAGAGGCCAAATCCGGAAGATTGGGTGGATATTATTGTCCAATATATCCTCCGCTATAATTAGGTATCTGGAGCGGGGGTTTCGTCGGGGTTTCCAAGGACCGCGACGGCATGGCAAGACAGTTAACAATTATGAAGGGGGGTTGACGAGGGTACGCCTCGCATGGTATAATCAAAGAGTCCAGCTTTTGGGGCCTATTTTTTCCCCCGAAACAAGCTCCGAAGGAGGCAGAGCGCGGGTAATTGAAGGGATGGCGCGAAGCGCCAGCGCAAAAATTAACCGTCGGGCTGGCTCCGGTCCGCAGGGGCACTCAGTACTTTCCAATAGCAAGGGAGTATGATATGACAATCAGATCAGTTGGCGGAGATAAATTCGTCGTACTCAGCAAAAAAGGAAAACGCCTGTCGAAGCCCCTTTCCAAAAAGGGCGCGAAGAAAAGGCTTAGGCAGGTTGAATATTTCAGCCGCCACAAAAAATAGTATTTTGTGGGGTTGAGAAGATACACAAAAATAACACAAGGAGGGTATGGAAATGTTAATCGCAACATACATGCAGGACCCGGAAATAACATTGGGGGAAGTGGCTGACAGGCAGCCATCGGACGGGGTTGGGCAGTTATGCTTCGTGGTGATGGACTTGGAGGCACCGCACAAGGCAATAGTTCAGCACGGCGCGAAGGCAATGGCAGAACTAGGAAGGGATGTTCACATGGTGGTGTCAGCACCTTGGGGGCAGCTCAAAAAAGCACTGGAGAAGGCCGAGAAAGAGGTTGAAGATCTGAAAGGCAAGCTCGCGAGTGCAAAAAAAGAAATAAAAACACTTAAAGAGGCCAGTAAATAGTGGCTGGAATAACCAAAGAGCATATTGGAAATAGCATACAACTGTATTTTCGGGGGGGCAGCGCCGAGGGAATATATGCTCGCGCCGGGGAGAAAGAGGATCTATCGTACCTGTCAATATATGCCCCGACAAAAGAAGCCATATTAAAGGTGTGTGATGACCTCATCGAGTCAATTGAAGAACGTAAAAGACAGTTAACCGAAGGAGAATGATGCCATACTGGACCCCGCAAATAGGACCTCAGGCTGCGGCAGCGACGTGCCCCGCCGACGAAACCTTCTATGGTGGAACAAGAGGTGGAGGCAAGAGCGATACCGCGATAGGGCGCCAAGTGCGCGGGGCCGAGAGGTATGGGCCGCACTGGAATGGATTATTCATACGACGTAAGTACAAGGACTTGGCCGAGGTCCGTAGGAGATTTGATGAGCTGATAGCTCAGGGAATGCCCGCGATACGGGTCGGAGGAGAGAATCAGACAAACTATGTCAGGTTTACGGATGGCCCCGCCACAGGAGCTGTGATAGTTCTGGCGGCTATCCTTAAGCTTGAGATGGCAGATGCATTTCAGGGGCACCAGTACACGGAAATTACCATCGATGAGGCCCCGACGATACCTTTCATAGGGCAGTTGATAGACCGGATGAAGGGGTGTTTAAGGTCCCCACATGGGGTGCCGTGCCGGATGTTCCTGACCGGGAACCCCGGAGGATCGGGCGCTTCGCAGGCCAAACAGATGTATATACCAGAAGTAGATGGCGGGATGAGTCCCGTGGGCGACAGCGAAATATACAAGCTGGACGACGGAACTACTAGGGTATTCATTCGATCCACCGTGTATGACAACGCAATTCTGTGCGATAACGACCCAAAATATGTGCAGAGGCTGCAGTCTATTAAGGACCCCGTTCTGCGCAAGGCTTGGCTGGACGGAAGATGGGATGTATTCATCGGGCAGGCCTTCAACTTCACCGAAAGGCATATCATCGACCCGATATGGCCTATACCGGAATTTGTGCCACTATACATGACATTCGACTGGGGCTTCGGAGCGCCGTTCCACATAGGATGGTGGTGGGTTGATCAGTACAATCGACTGGTGCTGTTCGCTGAGTGGTATGGGTGCGAAAAGGGAAAGGCCAATGTAGGACTTAGGCTGGAAGACCCGAAAATCGCCGAGGGGATACTTGAGCGCGAACAGAAAATGGGGATACTGGGGCGCAACATCAAGCGTCTGGTAGGGCATGATAGTTTCAACAAAAAGCCGGACTACAAGGGCGGAGGACAGGGGGATTCTACAGCGGATGAATTTATAGCCTACGCATCCAGACCGGAAGTAATTGAAAAGTATGGCAGCAAGATAAACCTGAATTTGCTTCCGGGAGACCCCAACCGAGAATTGAAGATCAGGCAATTCAGAAACCGGCTGATGCTGCCGGACGACCCCGACGAGAGACCTATGCTGGTGGTGTACAGGACATGCAAGGATTTCATCAGAATAATACCGGACCTATGCACAGACGAGCTCACAGGAGAATACTTGGAGAATGGGCAGGAGCTGCATCCATTCGACAGCGCGTGCCATATATGCATGGACAGGCCGGTGGGGCTGGACGAGATGAAAATAGCAAGGGAGCGCGAGGAACGGCGTCTGGAGCAGATCAGATCGCAGCTTGACGCCCCGTCTAGGGCAGCCGCAGACGAATTTGCGAAGATGGTTCAGGACCTGAAGGAGAAATCCGAGGAAAGGTTCGACGTTGGAATTTTCATGAACTAGGGAGGAAATATGGAATATATTACTGGATTTCTTTTTGTGGTAGTGCTGGTGCTGCTGGCAATTATTGACAGGGAGCGCCGGGCATTCAGCAAAAAAGAGGAACGTTTCATTAACCGTATAATGGCCAAGGATTTAGAGGAATTTCGCAGGGTTACGGAAAGCATGGAAAAAACCCACGCCGATGTTATCAGGGAGATGGAGAAGGAAAATGAGCTGTATGAGAACATGGAGAAGAACACACGGCGCGGATTCAGGCTAACAGGATAATATATGCCAGATAACAAAAAAGACGATTTCGAGGTACTGTTCAACCCGGTCACTAATTTCTACCGGACGATGCTTGAGCGTATATGGTTCAGAAACATACTGTACTACATAGGCGAGCAGTGGATAGTGTGGGGAGAGGGAAATACTTTCGAGTACATGTACGGGTATGCAAGCGGCGTCCCGACGCCCGTCTCCGACATAATCAAGGATCATGTCAGGTCCATGAAAGCCTTGATAATGAACAAGAAATTTCGGGTCGGGGTGGTGCCAAACAGCATGGAGATGAAGGACAGAGATTCGGCAAAACTGTCCACGATGATATGCGACGATCTGTATCGCAGGAATGACTTCGAAGAGAAGGACATGCAGGAGCTGTGCGCGATGATGATGGTGCTGACCGGAAATGGATTTATCCGCACATTCCCCAACCCAAACAGCGGGAAATACGTTATAGATAAGGACGGAAATCCGGTGGTAGGAAAAGGGGATATAGCGACCGTAGCTAGAATGCCCTTCGACATATATACTCCGGACGCTGGAATTATGCTGCGGGACAAGACCAAGGTCGGGATACGCACCTTGACCAGCAAGGAATGGGTCGAGGACACGTACAAGAAGAAACTGAAGGTATCGAGCGACAGTAGGCATCTGGCGGACTACCAGCGCCAACTGGCGGTATTGGTAGCGAATGTGTCCCCGTGGAAGGCAGCCGGTCTTGAAGCATCCCTCCAGAGCTTTAGCGAGGACGATGTGGTCATAGAGGAAATAGAATACAGGCCGACGATGGAATACCCGAAGGGGCGGCACATCGCTAGGTGCTGCGGGGAAGAGCTGTTCGACAAGAAAGAACTGCCGGTGCCGGTAGGTAAGGATGGTAGCTGGGAGTACAGCATAACCCATTTCCAGTACAACTATAATCCGGGGAGCTTCTGGGCCAGCGGAGGAGTTGACCCATTGATAAGCCCTCAGGACACTATCAACAGAATAGATCAGGCCGCAGAGAACAATCGAGAGACTCTAGGGAGACCATTCGTCCTGACCCCCTCCGAGCTTACTCTCCGAAGACTATCCAAGCGCGGGTCTAGACTGCTGGCCATAGAGTACGACGCGCAGAGTTCGCGCAATATGAAACCGGAGATACACCCCGGTACTGCTATGCCGGACCAGATGTTCACCGATAGACAAAATAGGTTGCTGGCTGCTCAGGACGCGGGAGGAAACCCTAAGAACGTGCTGCGCGGGGGAACCCCATTTGCTGGTGCTGCGGGGATAGCGCTGGAGACACTGAGGGAAAGCGCAGAATTGTCGCATACCCCGGACGTGGACAGATACTTCCGAAGATGGGGAGGGGTGAAAAGGAAACAGCTTATAATAGCCCAGAAACTATATACAGAGACTAGAATACTGAGAATACCCGGAGCAGGAAACAACGTTCTAGTAAGGAGCTTCAGGGGATCTGATATACACAATAACACCGATGTGAATATTGAAATGACCAGTGGTCTGGCATCTACTCAGTCGGGAAGGACGAGCCTATTGATGGATACGATACAGTATGGACTGTGGAACGACCAGATGGTCAGGCCGGACCTCAGGCGTCAAGTATTGACACTGCTTGAACTTGGCGGAGTTGAAGAGACGACAAACATACACATGGAGAGAGCGGAATACGAAAATAGCATATTGGTGCACGAAGAAAACCCGGAAGGTATAGCGCTGGTAAAGCAGGAGTCCGGAACGAAAATAGAGGATGTGGACGGGAAGGAATTAACTAGCGCAGCCAATGAGTCTGATCCGGTATTCAGACTGGACAACCACTCTATACATATGGAGGTCCACGACAGACTGATATTCAGCAGGGAATTTTCGTCTCTCAGCAGAGACAAACAGGAAAATATAATAGGTCACAGGGACCTACACGCGACAATGCTGGCCCAGCAGCAGGAGTCACAGAGCATGCTGGATAACTTTGCCGAGGCAGATGCCGGAAGGGCAAAGGGAGGCATGAACGAAACATCAATGGAGGAGATATACAATGGCAGATCTTAAAAGTATGAAAATGGGCAAGAAAGAGGCCAAAAAGATGTACGGCGAGTCTATACCAAGCGCCGAGGCAGAATACCCTTGGGGTCTTCAGATCGAGCTAGATGAGGAATCACTGGGTAAACTGGGTATGTCTATTGAGGATGTTACAGTAGGGGATGAGGTCGATGTAACTGCTGTAGCGATGGTGGAGAGCCTGAGGATGAGCCAGCATCAGGATGGAAGCAAATGCGAGAATATAACTTTGCAGATTACGAAAATGGGAATCAAATAACCTTTTATCCAGAGCTATATACCAAACACAGGGATACTGGTTCGGTGATATAGACGAATTGGAGGGAACATGGCAGATCATATTAGTACATTGTTTGATGGGGGAGTAGACGCCACTACGGCAGCCGGTGGAATTGCAGGCGGCGGACAAAGTGGGGGTCTACCCTTTGACAAAGGTGGCGGAGAAGGGGCAGGAGCCGCGCCGGAAGGGGCGTCTGCAGATTCTAAGCCAGCAAATGAGCATGTAGGCGACGACGAAGCCGGGGCAGGAAATGCTTCCGGGGCTGCCGGAGCTGAAGAGGGTCTAGAGCATCCGGGGGAAGATACCGGGGATGGGTCAGATACAGGTGAGGGAGCGCAGGCTGGGAAAGAATCCCCAAGCAATGCGCAGGCGAACGAGGCCGCAGAAAGACTTCAGTCAATACTCGATGAAAACGGATACGCGGACATTGATGAGCTGATGGCTGATGTCGAGACCGGGCGAACCCTGAAGGATATACTTGGGTCGCGCGACGCGAAGAAAGTGGTTGATGACGCCGATACTCTTGACAGGTACAAACAAGTGTGGGCCGCAGAGGAGCTTGAGGAGCAGCGAAGGAATGAAACTGAATCCGACAGAATAGCGCGGCTGGAAAAGGAAAATAAGGATTTAAAGAACGCTATACAAACAAACCAAAATAAAGCCAAAGAGGCTGAAACAGCAGAGAAATCTTTGAGGATCCTGAGTTCAGAAGTTGATAGGATTCTCGGCAAGGTAGCCCCTGACATGGGGGAGAGCGAGCGAGAGATGGCACTACTGGTACTTGGAGTTGATAACCCTATGGATGACATAGACGATATAGGCAATGTTAGGTTGGTCCGGCCTACGGCAACCAACCTTGCCAAGAAATTCTCTAAGTTCATCGCAGACATAAAGCAGCAGGCGATAGATGAATATGCTGCCGGGAAAAGCGACTTCAAGCCACTTGATAAAGGTGGAACTGACACCAACGCACAGGGAGTGAAGGAAACCCGTCTAGTAACTGACAAGGACGATTCTAGAACCGGGTTTGCTAAAGCAGGTGAAAGGTTCAGAGAGGTGTTGCATCGCTTGGCGAATGCTGAGTAGGCCCTAGGCGAGGAGATCGAAATATGGGACAATTAGATACCACAGCATTGGCGTACCAGTTCAAACGTACGTATGGTGATATGATCACCGACATTTTTCCACGGCAGATTATGACATATAACCTGTTCCAGACCTCGGCCAGAAAGGCCAAGTTCAGAACAGGCGGGGCAGGCTTCTACTTCTCAGCAAGGCAGGCGGATGTTGAGGGAGTTGGTGGCCGCGCCGAGAACGCATATTTGCCTGAGCCTCTGTCCGGAGACGGCGTACAGGGGGTCATCACGCCGAAACTTAATTATGCCGTAGTGCGACTTTCCGGTCTCGCTATGGAAGCTGGCAAGGCGGATCTGGATTCCTTCGTGGATGCCCAGACCGACGCGACGCAGAACGCGTACAATTCCCTTGTCAGCGACCTCAACAGGCAGTGTCACGGAGACGGGTATGGGTTGCTTGCAACACTGTCCACTACCTCAGACACCCTGTCTACTTCTGCTACATGGACAATAACCTGTAACAACGACAGAGGAGTCAGATACCTCAAAAAAGGTATGGTAGTTGACTTCTACAACAGTACTGCTATCGACCAAGGTGCTGTCGCGTCGAGGATCTCTTCGATAGATCCTATCAACAAAACTGCCGAGATGGAAGCTGTTTCAGCCGCTGGGGCAGGTGGTTCTGCCTATCAGGCATACCACCCCTTGTCAGCAGCCAGAACCTATACAATCGCGGCTGAAACAATAGCTTCAGGATCTTTCGTGGTCCGGTACGGGGCAAGGCTTGCTGCGCACGCAACATCCAATGCCAATTATGAGTTGGCAGGACTTGAGGCTGCATACGACGATGGGACCAACCTTGCTACATACGAAGGTATTACCATCGCCAATGACCCCGAGTTCAAGGCCAATATAATGAGCAACAGCGGAGTACCAAGGGATCTGTCAATAGACCTTATGCTTGCCGCAGTAGATATGACCGCAGCTCGGTCACAGAATACTGTTGGGCTTATCCGGATGGGTATCGGCCAGAGACGGAAGTACTATGGATTGATGGCCCCGGATATCAGGTATAGCGCAGGGCAGCTCATGGGCGGATACGAGAAACTTTCGTTCAGCCAGAATGGAGCCATCTCCATGGTGGTTGACCCTGTTACTCAGCCGAACACAATATACTTCGAGCCTATGGACGCGCTGAAGAGATACGTGCTCGCGGATATTGGATGGGGCGGATTTGACCCGAACAAGATGCACTGGAGAGAGGACTATGATCAGGCGACCATGTTCCTGAGAATATACTCCAACCTTGGAACTGAAGAGCGAAATGCTCTAACCAAGCTGGCTGATCTCAGGGAACCGAGCAATATGCCGTTCTAGCAATCTGAAACTTAGTATCCTAGGGGTGTAGTCGCCCCTAGGGGTAAACTATGAACACAAAGGAGACAAATTATGGGAATTAAATTAAGGAATTTGGACCAGAGCTTGGTTCAATGGATAATGACTGCTACAGGGCTTGGTCCCGGAATCGGGAAACTGCACTGGGTAGCGCCCGAGGCAGCCGCAACGTCGCAATTTAGAACTCAGCTTGAGGACATGGGGGTTGAAGAGGATTACCCAATCCACACTCTCCCGTCCGTGGCTGAGGGGTATATGGAAGGATACCGAAACGACGTAATGCTTGTCGCTCCGGGAGCCTATGACGAGAGTGCTTCAATAGCATGGAGCAATCCGTGGTCCCACATACTCGGTCTGGGAGGCCCGAACTGCGCGGGAGATTACTCGGAGCCGAACACGGTAATATACACTGATACAACTGGAATAGCCGCTACAATCAATATTACCGGGCAGAACTGCACATTCGTCAACATGAACTTCCAGAATGCGGGGGCACACGCAGGAAACCTTGCAGCGGTCAAGCTGGACAAATACGGGTGTTATTTCAAAAATTGCCACATCGCAGGCTGTATGGCGGCGACGCAGGCAGCGACAGCGCTGGCTTGCTCTCTCCAGATAGAATACGATGGTATGTACCCCGTGTTTGATAACTGTATAATCGGCCACGACGTGTGGACAACTCGATCAGGCGCGAATCAGGGTGTTATACTGTTCAAGGATGGGCAGACAAATGGCGGAACATTCGTCGACTGTGATATCCTTAGTGTATGTGAGACAGCGACAGGTGTTTTTGTGGCTGTGGTTGGCGCCAACAAACTTGGTAGAGGATGGACATTCAAGCGGTGTAAATTTGATAACTACACCACGGGCACCAGAATGAATCAGGCTTTCTACGAGAGTGCCGCGAATTCCATCGGTGACAGGACAATTCATCTGATTGACTGCTATCTTAACACTAACGGCTGCGACGCATGGCAGGACGACAACAACGACACCATTCACGGTTCTATGCCTGTTGCCAGTGCTGCTGGCGGACTCAGCGCAGAAATTTCGGACGGTGGATAATGTTGGTGAGTAAAAATACTAGGCGGCGAAGGAAGAGGACAGTGCCCAATGTCAACACTCCAATAGTAGTTGGAAAGGGAAAAGACATGCAGTTCAATCCCCCAGTAATAAAGACATGGAGAGAGGATGCATGCGACGCTGACAACTGGAAACACGGGAGAGTCAGCGACCCGTACCGGGACAACTACGAAAGGATATTCGGGCACAACTGATGCTACCTTCATTTGCCGTATCAGGATTTCCAAGGGCGGGTACTTCTACCATGATGAGATTTATGTATTATGGTGGTATACCCGCTCTTGTCAGCGAAAACAAGTGCGAAGGCACCTCGGAATTTAATCCCTATGGGGAATGGGAGCTTGAGGACGTAGGAAATGCGCTGAAAAAGATTGGCCCGGAGGATACTTCTGGGCATGTTGTAAAACTAGTTGCGCCGTACATGCATGCTCTTCCGCTGGACAGGAAATGGAAAGTCGTCTTTATGAACCGGGACATCAATGAGATAATAACGTCCCTTCTGGCGATGAGAACTGTATGGGAGCATTCCCCAGCCGAGGCGATATCTGATGCAAAGATGTTCTTGAGAAGGCATCAGGTGCCGACGCTGGATGTACACTACAAGGATATGTTGAATTACCCAAAGAGTGTGGCTGCAGCAATTAGCGAATTTCTCGAAGTGGACCTAGACGTGGACGAAGCTGTCAAAGCAGTGGACCCCAACGCTAGGCAGAAGATAAAAGGAGTCCGGCACAAAAATGGAGAGGAACCCTTGCTTGGATTTGATTTCAACAGGGTAGTGCCGGAAAAGGAAATGGATTTATAGGGAGGATACTGATATGTACGAAGGAATAACCCCAAGCGTTCCAGCAGAATTTTTAAGGAAGCTAAAGAAGCTGGACAAGGGCCTTGGATGCGAGTTTAGCAGGGAGCATAGCAGGTTTGTCATAACCCAGACAGGGAAAATATCCGGGAAAGTGCCGGTATTTCTGGTGCTGGGCGATGATGGCGGCGGATACAGGTACCCCGACCAGCGAGACATAGATGTTCTTCACAGGGCAGATATGCACAGAAAGGGACAGGAAGTTAAGGACAGGATTCGTATCGGTGAGGAGTATATGAGGGAGTCCAGAGAGAAGCAGGACAAGAGCAATGCTTCAACCATACGGGACCAGACCAAGGACGACAAAATACAGTTGTCCAACACATACGTAAAGTCCTTCAATCTTGGTAAGGGAAATTCTGCATTCAGACGGATAGAACACAAGCCAAAGGGGTTTGTGGTAAAGGATAACAGATTAACTAATGCTTCGGAAATCAACTGATAGTTGGTCAGTAACGACCTATATCAAGATGATTCGAAAGGAGACATGGAAATGGCAATAGTAGCAAATTTTACACCGGACACAATTGAGTGGACACACATCGGGGTAGTAGGGACACTGAAACCTGATGAAATAGAGGACTTCAATACTGGCAGAGCGAACCATATCCTCAGCAAATACGGCAATCGCGGGCTGGTTAGACTGGAGCTTGGCGATGATAAGGAAGAGATCATCAAGGGAAAAAGGAAAGTAGCGATGAAAATGTGGAGAGATTTCTGGCTTAAACAGATAGCCTACCACAACCAGCACAATGAGAATCTGAAGAACTCTAATTGCGCTCTGGTCGACCCGGCGGAAGACCTGAGAGACCACGCCGAGAAACTGGGGGTAGACCTGATAGGCCCTTGGAGCATCAAGCAGTTTGAGAAGGACAAGGAAGTAACCCAGCTTCGCGAGGATAATGCCCAGCTCAGACGGGATTTTGACGAGCTAAAGCGACTGATAACCATGACGAATACTAGGGAAGAAGCTTCTGCGAACTATGACAGTATTAGAAGCAGATTCAAGACCCTGAACAGAAACAATCTCGCCGCATTCGTCAATGAGAATGCTGCGGATATAATGGCATGGCCCATGGCCATAGTCTTGGAGCTTAAGGACAAGTACAAGAAATTCTACGACAAGGACGGAAAGGATTCTTGGCCTTTAGCCCAGTAGGGAGAGGCGATGACATACAGAAATTCCTACGATATGTTGGGGGATCTCAGACATAACCTCAACGAGTATAGCACAGCGCTGCACCAAGGGACCTCCACCAGCGGGAAATACGATAATGGGTGGCTGATGCGGGAAGGGATCAATATAGCTCAGGCGGAATTGTATGAAATGCTGGTGCTGGTAATGCGAGAGCACTTTCTGGAGGGTCCTGAGGACATAGCTGTCACAAGCTCTGTCATAACGCTGCCATCCGATTTCGGGGAGCTTGAGGAACTGAGGGACGGAAATGGCGCCAAGGTATACAGGTCGGGAGTAAAAAATCTCCCGGCCAACGGAAGCGATGGCTCTAAGCGGGCATACTACCGCAAGGGAAATACCTTGGTGCTCAACAGAAGTGGAATTACTGATACTTATTCAATAGCATATATAAGAAAGCCTAGGGATCTGGATCAGGGGGCCGCCTCTTCTGGAAATACCCTAGCCACTACTGCTGTTCCAGTCGACGACTACTATAACGGGATGTATATCGAGAGCATTACTGGAAGCTGGGCAGGCGAGATAAGCGACTATACAGCAGGAAGAGTTATAACTGTCAGCGGACAGACCCTGACCAGCGGACACTACTATGGAATAATAAGCGATCTGCCATATGAGTTCCACAAGCACATCGTCCCTAGGGCAACAATACTATGCAAGGCGGCTCATCCATCCTCGCAGGAGAAACCCAGTGCGGGGGACGTGCAATTATGGAGCAAAAGCGTCGCTGACACATTTCGGGCATTTGCCGGAAATAAAGCGGATGTGGACCCAGAGAGTATATGGTGCGATAGTGATAGAGCACTATCCGGTGGGTTCAGTATTCCCGGACACAGTAACTTGGTTTGGTAAGGATATACTATGCCTAAGAACTCATTAACTCCACTGACCGGGGTGCCTTTGCGCGGGGGGATGAATTCCTATCTGGAAGCGCCTCAACTTCCTCCGGGGGCGTTCTCGTTGGTTCAGAACCTACGCCCTAGGCACCCCGGATTTACGAAGCGTCCGGGCCATCGCAAACAGCACAGTACTGCGGACGGCACAAATCAAGTGCAGACCCTGTACCAATTTCGGAAAACTCAGATCGACGAGTCCCATTTCTTCGGACAATTCTCCGATGGGGATATACTTGAGGCAGACAATGCTCCCCCCGCCGTAACGACGGGAGCCTTCGGGGATGAGGTATTTTCCGGGTCGGCCAGCCAGAAGCCTGCAGCGTGGTCCAATATGCAGGACCTATTGATAATGTCGAACGGAGTAGACCAGCACAAAGTATACGCCGGTCTAAGCAATTATCCCGACAAAGTTGTCGTCTATGATCACACGGCTGCCGCTCCAGTAGTGCCCGACGAGGGAATGGATTATACGGAACAGGCCACCGATGGATTAAGTACTACTGTGGTAGTTTTGGATGCAATTGGGACAGACAGCGATCAGGCCCTGTTCATATGCTGCCCGGTTCCCGCCAACAGACTTACTTTCACTGTGTCTGCCGCGAACGGAAATGACGTGGCAGTGACTGTATCGTGCAGAACTCAAACCAATACTTGGTCGGACGTATCCGCTACGGACGGAACTGATTCCAGCGGGTCTCTAGCCCAGACCGGAACAATGTACTGGACGCCTAACGCGTCTGAGATACCTACATATATGTACGGGATGTGCGGATTCTGGTACAGACTGACGTGGGATGGAGCGCTGGACGCAGAGGTGGAAGTATCCAAAATAACCTACGGGACGGATCACGATGGAGACGGGGCGCGGACTTCTTTTCTCAACATACACAATGTGTGGGACGGACTTCCCCCATACGCCATCGAGGCAGTTGTGTACGACAGCAGCGCAGGAACATACAACACCAATGGGACTGGGGCTGTAGACCTCGGGTCCGTACTCATGGACGAAAATGATGCGCTGTTCATCTCTAGCCCATATCCGCTGATGGGGTTATACATTGATCCGGGAAGTACTCCCAACACCGGGGACGCTACATCTATCGATGCAGCCTATTACTGGGACGGGGATAGTTGGGCCGCCCTGTCCAATCTAGCCGACGAAACTGCAGGACTGACTGGGGCTGGATGGGTGACGTGGGACAGACCCTCGGGGGAATATCAGCAGCAATTCCGCGCGACCCAGTACTACGCATACTGGTATAAACTGGAAGTAGACGATGCGATAGCTGGGGATGCCAATGGGACTATGGTAATATCTATTCAAACTATGCCATATTTCGATATAAACGAGGCCGGTTCCGTAGGGGTAGCGAACTGCGCTTGGGGAGATCATATGTGCTATTCCTTCTCGCGATACGGGCAGTATATATACGTATCGGCTCTAGGAAAAATCCTGACATTAAACGGGCTAGGGTTCGGGGTGCTTGAGGCCGGGGATGGTCGCTCTAATAAAGTTATAGCGATGGACAAATTTCACAATGAAATGATAGCGTGGCAGGAAGAGAAAGGAATTGAGGGAGGATGCACTACCCTTTTTGAGGGGTACAGCCCGGACACATATGGCAAGCTGCTACTGTCGTCCAGAGTTGGAATAGTCAATGCCAAGGCCCACATAGTGGTTGATGGGGTATTGACAAGCACTGCCACCGACGAGCGCCTGAAGACGCTGGCTTTCTGGATAAGCAGATACGGGGTATGCGTCTCAGACGGAAGGACTGTCGCGATAATATCGGATAGTGTAAGAAACTACTTTGACCCCACCAACTCCAGCAATTGTATAACATATGGGGCCGAGGATCAGCACTGGATAGGGTTCGATTCGGCGTACAATATCCTAAGGGTGGGATTAGCTACTGGAGGATCTGACACGCCCAACACATTTCTGGTATTTGATCTAACAGACAAGGTATGGTATAAGGATTCCATAGCGCAGGAGTTGGCGTGCGCGACAGAGGTAGAGGCTGGCAGCGGGGACATACCGGTGGTTCAGGTCGGGGGCGGTATCGACGACGGGACAGTGTATCAATTGAACTATGGCACGACAGATATCAGTACAGCAATAACCAGTATACTGGACATCGAATTTCAGGACGGGGGCCAGCAGTTGATATTGGACGAACTACTACTGAGGTGCAAGACGCAGGCCGCCGGAAGTATACTTCTGTCAATATACGAGAACAAAATAGTTTCTCCGAACGTAACCGATGAAGCGCTGGCAATGACAGTGGAGAACGCCAATGAAGTAGTAAGACGGCATGTAGTTCCGCTAAATAATTCAAGCCAGCATATTACCGTGAGGCTAGCCCACGCGACGGCCTCTCAGGAAATGTATCTGTATGACTTGGGAATAAGGATGTATATATGGACCCTAAGATAGCCACGTGGACAAAGAAATTTTTCAATATCAAGAAGATAGGGGACGAGCCTCCACTCAGGAATAGTGGAATATGGAAAGAGTGGGAAGGCGGAATCGACAAGAAGACATGGGACAGGAATGTAGTAAATGGCAAAGCCGAAAAATCCAATAGTGCGTAATTACGGCAGAAGGCCTTCAGTAATCGGGGACGAGGGAGACTATCACGAGATGATGAAGACCCCGCCCAGAAAGGCTCTGCTTGACCAGCGCTTGGAGCCTAAGAGCCAGTTTGACAAGCCATATCTGCAGGATGACTATGCCGAGATGGAATACGAACAGCCAGCTCCTCCGGGCCTTACCAGCGTATCCACCCCTGATCTTGACTGGCCAGAGGTCCCAAGCTCTCCGGTCCCGGATCTACCTCCTCCGGGAGAAGGAGGAAAACTGTGCGGTCTGGTGTGCTTCTCGCCTCTGTATTGCGACGATCCTGTGGAATGTCATATAGCAGTGATTCAGGGCTACACGACTGAGGATATATATACTCATCCGGGACTATTCCACGCGACGATAAACGGTGCCCCAGTCAATATAAAAATTGAGGGAGGGATTCGCCCAATAAAAATATACCCACCCGCAATCAGAAGTCCAAGGTGCTGGGGAGTTTACCCGGACGACCCAAAGGACCTCGTGTCTCTGAGAATAATAGGAAAGGACAAGAGTGGTAATATAATATTATCATGCGAGGAAAATATTGACGTGTTCTGCCAGCCGGGGAACAAATGCGGGTGTAACTGCGAAGATCTCCCCGAAGGGGCATTTGCCTTCGACGCTGATAGTACTACGGATACAATAGGACCCAATAGTTCAACAACTATTTATTTTACTGGAGGTTGTCCTCCTTATAAATTCTTTATACCCTATGCTTTAGGATATTATTTTGATGTCAATCATACCATAACAGAATTAACTATTACAGATCCTTATTCGGAGGATAATAACTCTATTAATCTTTTTTGTTTGGATGGGGTTGCAGAGGTAAATTTTGATTGTGAAGCTCTTGTTACAGGTTTAGACAAATGTTCAGGATACAGTGACTACCCTGCCTGGAAAAGTGGAGTAAATTATACTGGTGGAAAAACGGTGGTATATGAT
>Ga0307446_1000004_pt1 | contig 66044 bp, 54 predicted proteins | sample SalMarSW160320MG_FD_202141 | JGI IMG/M metagenome (GOLD analysis project Ga0307446, IMG submission 202141) | Salt marsh sediment microbial communities from the Plum Island Ecosystem LTER, Massachusetts, United States - SW1603-20 | ecosystem: Environmental > Aquatic > Marine > Intertidal zone >... | reverse complement strand
CGGCTGAAAAGGGTACATATGTCATAAAAGCAAAAACACAAGATGTGCTTGGTTTGGAGAGCAACTGGTCAACTATGGAAGTTACAATGCCTTTTTCCTTTGAACCACCACAGTATCCTTTCATCCATTGGTTGTTGGAACGGTTCCCGAATGCATTCCCAATACTACGGTATCTTTTTGAGAAATATTATATTTGATAACGGGTCTCTAATTGCTTCTAAGAATTTTTAATTAGACCGAATCCATCCAAATAAAATCAAGTTGTCAAGGTATAGAAAAAGAAGAAAGAAGATTTCAATAAGATTGTGGAAAAAATATCGCTGAGATTCTTGTCAGTTTTCTCATTGAAATATGTAGAGAGTATCATAAATAGAACCCATTAAATATAAATCAATACGATTCTATGTTGTTTTTTTCAACGTCAATAATTCTTTGTTGTTCTAAAGGTAATGTAATTTCTTTTTCATAAGATTTGATGAATTTCATTAGCTGCAAGCCATTTGGTGTGAGATCATACTGATGTGTATCTCGATTTTCTGATGTTATTGGATTTTTTTTAATAATGTGAAGCCCAAGAAGCTCTTTAATCACTCTTTCTAATGTTGAATTAGGTAAATCAGTTTCTAAGGTTAACTCTTTGTATTTTTTTGGCCGTTCTTTTAATGCATGCAAAATATCTGTGACTCCTTCATGACTTAAAGTTCTACCAAGTTGCTTTGTTTTTCCATATAAATGTATTTTTACAACAGAATTAGAATCGATATTTTTATTATACATTTCATATTTTAGATGGAATATAATTATTTAATGTTTTGGTAGGCCCAAAGTTTGGGTCCACCAAGAGTTGGGGGCACCAAATCGTGGGGCTCCCAAGGGTTGGTCGAAAAATCATTTATAAAAATAAACGCATGCTATATCCCCGTGAAATTTATTTATTTGGTGGGGAGTTTGCGGGGCTTATCCCAGTATGGGCTCTTGCACTTCGGACAGACCCTTGGATGTTCTTCCTGGTTTCGTGGAATCCATTCATGTCCACATCGTTCACATTTGAATCCTTCTAAGGTGATTTTAATTTTTCCCATTCGTATTACGTATATTATTTCTTGGTATATAAATTTTAAGTATATTACATGGAAATATTTATATACCAATATAATATATTCTTTATTAGTAATATACTAAATAAGAATAAGCCAAGGGAAGTTTGGAAGCTCCCCCTTGGCAGGAAACATCCGAATGCCGCAAAGCACACGAGACATCTCCTACCAAGCAATTGAAAAGGAGATATATAATTCATTTGCAAAAATCAAAGCCTCCAAGAACATAAGAATAGCAGACCTGCTCAAAGAACTCGACCTCTCTTCAATCAGTCATCAAAAATACAGAAAGATCAAATTCTCCTATGAGTCACTTTTTAAACTCCTTTTACTCCAACGGTTAAAAGGAATAAAATTCCATACCAGACTCACAAAATACATCAAACAAAACAGAAGAGAACTCCTTGCACTTGGATTCAGTGAAATACCTGACCGACGAATAATCGGGTATTTCATTTACCATATTTTGGATAATGAAACCATAGAACTCATTGAGTTCATAGCAAAGAAAATCGAAGAAATCTCTGAGAAATTCGGAATCATCCTTGACATTAACACCTTTGAACCAGAGAAACCACAGAAAGAAACCAAGGAGCGAAACCAATATCTGCAGAAGAATGAAAAAACCAAAGAGGTATGCAGATTATTCAAGAAGCGGTTCTCCCCGTTCATCAATCTGAATTTGAAAAACAACACACTCTACAAGAAAAACCAGTTCATCAATCTCTTAATTCATCTAGGAATGACCAAAGATTTTGCAGAAAACGGATCAAAGACATACAAAGAACTACGAGGCCTTCGTAACCCAGATGCTGATACCTTACTCTATCATCTCAAGAATTACACAGATACCAAAGAACTCCACAGGATGTTTACCACCTTATTCGAGATCGTCTGGGAAATGACTCGGAAGATTAACTTGTTCGACATCAGGAAACACTATGATGTCGCCATCGATTACACAGATTGGTATTTCTATGGAGATCGAAGGACCCCAATGGTAATGGGAAAGGAGCCAGATAGAGGCACAACGAAATGTTACAAGTTCGCAACCATCAATATCGTGGAATCAGGGAAACGATTCACGATGCTAGCGTTACCAGTCGGACCCTTTAGTTCTAAAGAAGAAATACTACGTGGACTATTGAATTATGTTTTAGAACGCATAAAGATTCGCAGAGTATATGTCGATCGTGGGTTCTGCGATTCAAACTCAATAAAGCTATTCAATCATCTACATCTCAAATATCTCATGCCAGCGACAAAGATATCCACAGTCAAAAGCGTCATGGAGATTACACCTGCACCCTGTGTCATCAAAGATTTCCAGATGAAAGATATCACCTTCAATCTTGTAATCGTGGAGGAGAAAGACAATAATGGATTTATGGTAAAACGGGCATTCGCTACCAATGAAGTGTACAATGAGAATGATGTGGACTTGGCAGATAGGTTGTTCTTCCTTTATGGAAAACGATGGGGTATAGAAACCAGCTATAGGGTCAAGAAACACTCCTATCTTCCGAAGACAACCTCCAAGAATTATTTCATCAGATTGTTCTACTTCATGTTCTCAGTCTTGCTTTATAACCTTTGGATTCTGGCTGATATCCTTCTCTGTCTTGCCTTGTTCGGTTTCGTAAAAGAGTATCATTTAGTGACATCGAAATATTTTGGGACTGTTCTGTATACGATTGATCCTGGGGGATGAAATCTTGATTTTTTTCCTATGCTTTAATGCAATTCTTTAGTGTTGAATAGTTTTTGTTATTGGTTTTGCTATAGGTAATCCTGTTTTTCGTCTGATTTTCTATGTTTTTTGGTCCATCAACACGTCATTAAAGAGTACATGAAGTTCATTTTAGTAAGATTTTTAAGACTTCCCTCCTTACTTTCGGAACTACTGTTTTGGAGATAAGTTATTTATAAGACCAGCAATTTACGGTTGTAACCAACCAAGGGTGAAACGTATGCGGAAACGAGCACAATTTAAAATGCCAAAGCAATCAGAGTCAGCTTCAACTCCACAATCAGCGACTGTGGCAAATGCTCCGGCACGAAAGCGATTACGATTGAAAAAAAACTGGTGGATTGGAGTCTCACTGATAGCAATATTCTTCTTGGTTTTATTTATGAACTCCTATTTCAATATCGTATCAAACGTAGACATTAACCCAGATGGAACAAACCTCACTGACACATTTTATTTATCTGGACCTGACCCCTACTATAACATGCGACTCGTTGATACGACTGTACAGACTGGTCGCTTTCCTTATTTTTCTTCAAATGACCCCTTACTCGCCTATCCCTTTGGGAAATCAGGAGGACGTGCTCCGTTACTCGTTATGTCTGCGATCGGCTTTAGCAAACTGCTTACTCCAATGATGAGCGAAGCAGATGCTATAGGATATGCAATGCAATTTGTGCCAGCATTATTTGGTGCCCTACTTATATTCCCTATGTATTTTATAGGAAAAATATTATTCGGTAAAAAAGCAGGGCTTATCGCTGCGCTTCTAATTGCTCTAATACCTATACATATTAGCTCAGGACATGGCTCTGCGTACGCCCTGTTTGACCACGACTCGTTCAACCTGTTATTATACTTCCTCACCTTTTTATTTTTATTAAAAAGCATCAAGGAAAAAGACAACAGACGATCGATACTCTACGCCCTTCTTGCAGGAGTCCCACTTGCAGCACTCTCCATGGTTTGGGTAGAAGCACAGTTCCTCTACACTGTTATCGCCGTGTACGCAGTCGTTCAACTACTGTTCGATCTTTTCACCAATAAAGTAGAAGAACGATTCGTCATAAGCATTGCCATTGTGCTGTTCACCGGATTTCTTATATCCTGGCCCGTCTCATTTGCAAGAGGTGTCATCGTAGACCTCCCCTTCTATTTAGCACTTGGTATAACGATATTTGGTGGTATCTGCGTTCTTTTCAAACGAAAACAGATACCCTGGGTCCTTTCTTATCCACTCATCGCTGGTATTGGTGTTGCTGCCGCAGGATTTCTCTATATTATTTATTACAATCCAAATACATTCTCGGTGTTTACGCCATTAAACACCATCGCTGAAATCATCTATGGCGCTGGAATTTATGGGTCAAAGGTATCTCTCACAATCGCAGAGGCAGGAACCTATAGCATGAGCAGAACCGTCATGTCTTTTGGTCCTGCGTTATACTGGCTTGCCTGGGCCGGCTTTGCGTTACTGATTTACCAATATGTGAAACAAAAAGGAAGACGAGATTACCTCATGATCCTTACCTTATTTGTCATTAACATCTGGTTAACTTCAACTGCGGGTCGTTTCCTTAACGACATGGTGCCACTCATCGCCCTGCTCGGTGGTTGGATCATTTGGTTCATAATCAGCAAGATTGATTACAAACAAATGGCACGAAATATAAAGAACGCTGGGGGCGGTCTCCGCGGTATTCGAAAAGGCGTGAGGATCTATCACATCTTCGGTGTTCTTTTTGTTGCTTTTCTTGTCTTGATCCCTAATGGGTACCTTGCACTCGATGCAGCAGTACCATCAGCAGCATCAAAGAATGGAACGAGTAATTTAAAATATGATTTCTTCGGGCAAAATCATTCTTCAGCCTTCGGCTCAAGTTCGTACAAGGAACAATACTGGGTCGCCGCTTATGCGTGGTTAAACAAACAAGATTCAAACATCACCGACCCATCAAAACGACCAGGATATATCTCCTGGTGGGACTACGGTTTCTATGAGGTCGCTGTCGGCGGACATCCGACCGTTGCAGATAACTTCCAAGATGGAATTCCGCCTGCTGCTAATTTCCAAACAGCAAAAAGTGAAAAAGAAGGAATCGCAGTCTGGATTGTTCGATTATTAGAAGGAAATCTAAAAGATAACAACGGTAAAGGTTTTTCTGATTCTGTTATTAGCGCGCTACAATCAAACCTTGGGAGAAATAATACAACAGCAATCACGTCCTGGATGCTGAATCCTGCGCTTTCACCTTCGCAAGACAAACCAATCGGAGCGCAATATGACCCTATACTTAGTAAGATTATGCGAGTAGGAGTCCAATATCCTGAAAATGCTTATTATCACGATATCGAACAACTTTTGAACGATACCTTAACTGATGATCAGATCACCTGGTTGTACCATGATGTCCAACAAGCTACCGGGTACAGTATTCGATACTATGGAGTGGAAGGGTATGACGAGCAGATTTTCAATATCTTCGCATTCCTTGGTGACCAAAGTAACATATTAACCGCGCTTCGGACCACCGGAAAGCAGTTCTATAACCCTGAGGATGATTTCATCCAGGTTCAATACACAGGGTATTCGGTAAACACCGATGGATCGAAGGGTCCTGATGGTCAATGGACCGCACAGGAACTCAATGATATGCCCCAGGAACAGCGAAACCGAATCGCTGTCACCGGAACAACAACCATCGACAAACAGGATTATTTCAATACCATGTTCTATCGAACATATATAGGGACCCCCCCGCAGCAAGATTCAAGCGGAAATTATCAAGCACCCAGCCGACAAATCCCCTGCTATGCCATGAGGCATTTCGTCCCGGCTTATATATCACCGTATCCTTATTATGGGCAGGGCAGAAGCGCAGTGGTCATCGCGAAATACTATGAAGGCGCATTCTTCAACGGAACAATTAATTGCAATAATACGCCACTCCCCTATGTGACCGTCGCTGTTCTTGATGAATTTGGTTTCCCCCATGATTATATAGCAACCGATGATAATGGGAGTTTCAACCTTCTGGCACCTGGTGGAAACATTACCTTACTTTTTAGCTACGCTAATGATGTTTTCCTAAAAAGTATCACGTTTAACAGTACGAGTAATAGAATATATTCACCAGTGACTGACGCTGAAGCCATGCGTCTCAACGGGTCAAGATATTCACGGGATTTTAACATTAATGTTAACCTCTCAACTCTTGAAGGGTTTGTGTATGAGGATAACAACAATAATGGCTCTTACGAACCAGCCATCGATACACCATTATCTGGGATCACCATTGAATTAGACGATTATTATTTTGGTAGACCGATCGAACCAGTGAACACTGATCAACAAGGACACTACATCTTCCATAATTTATACTCCAGTAAATACAACGTCTCGGCAGTGGAAGATGAATATACTCTCCTAAACAGACAAGGGATCAATGTTGAACCAGGTAATACCTCATTCAATATTTCAAAACCAAAACCAGCTGACATCAAAGGAGTTGTCTATAGCGATGCCAACGGCGATCAGCAATATACTACTGGTGAGGAAGAAAACGGCGTACACATACAACTCACATACACCAAGCTTGATGATTCGCAATTAATAGTCACCAATGTTACTACAGGTAGCTCAGGAGCTTATTCCTTCTCCTCGTTAATTCCCGGAGATTACACCATAAATGCGACAAAGATTAATACAAGCACCGGAAACCTTGATTATTTAACAGAACAAACTGTCACCCTTACTGCGAACAGGACATCCTGGGTCAATGTCTCACTAACCTACGCACCGGTAAGTGTAACCGGATATGCGGTCTACAACACAGATAAAATTACCGGGGTGCCAGTGATATTCGTCCCAGACAATTCTGTTAAAAACAACACCGCAAAAGCACAAGTTGCTGCGACATCCGATGGCCAAGGATTCTATGAAGCAGAATTGACACCAGGAGCCTATAATGTCACGGTCAAAAAAACAGATGGAGCAACCACAGTATACACATATGCCGGTAAACTATCAATATTCGTCGGAGAAGGAACTACCTCTTATGACCTCCTTCTAACTAAAGTATCGGTCACCGTCAGCGGAAGTACAACCTATAATGGAGTAGGAAAAGCCAATATGACTGTTTTCTTCACGAAGGATTTAGATATTGCGAACAACACGGCAGTAACCAAAAGCATTATAACCGACAGTAATGGAAATTACACTGTTGAACTGACACCAGGCTCATATAATGTAAGCGTTGAAGAACTGGTCAATGAAAGCGGACAAAATATAACTTATCTCGGCGACGGAGGGCGCATCAGGCTCAATTACGGTGATGCACCAAGGGTACTAAACATCGTGTTGGCCCGGGAGCAATCACTCTAGACAAGGAGAGGTTCTTTCCCTCTCCACCACATTTTATTTAATGCTTTTCTTTATACTGTCTCTGATGTTGAGTCTTGAAGAGGGAATGAAAGCTGTTCAGTTCGCACGTCAAAGAATCCAAGAACATGTAATGCATAAGAAGAACTCATCGCTAGACCTTGGGCGTTCGTTTCATGAAAAACAAGGAGTTTTTGTCACCCTTCATACTTTCCCAGGCCACGAGTTACGAGGCTGCATTGGCATTCCACTGCCCATCATGTCTTTACAGGATGCAATTCTTGAATCCTCTCAATCAGTGACTCGGGACCCGAGATTTCCAGCGTTGAAAGAAACAGAACTTGAAACAATTATCGTAGAAGTTACCGTCCTTACAAAACCAGAGCTCATTACTGTGAAACAACCGAAAGACTATCCTTCCTATATCAACATTGGAAGAGACGGGTTAATCGTTGAACAAAGTTTTTACAAAGGTTTATTACTTCCACAAGTTCCTGTCGAACAATCATGGGGCAAAGAAGAGTTCCTTTCACATACCTGCATGAAAGCAGGATTACCTCCTGATGCATGGTTTGAAAAAACCACGAAGATTTCAAAGTTTCAGGGACAGATCTTTACCGAAACAAAACCACATGGATCAATAAAGGAGATACGCCTTGATGGATCTCATTGTTGAAGGGAAAATTTACCACAACGGAGCATTCGAACAAGGCTGTCTCGTTATCGAACAAGGAAAAATCGTTGCCATAAAAAAAACTCTTACTGCAGAACCCCACCTCGATGTCGGCAACCACCTCATCCTCCCAGCTGGTATTGACCTTCATGTTCATTTCCGGGACCCTGGTTTCACTCATAAGGAAGATTTTTCAACCGGGTCACAAGCAGCTGCTTTCGGCGGCATTTCCTGTGTCTTTGACATGCCTAATACCCAGCCTCAAACCACAAGCAAACAGACACTGAAAGAGAAAGCACAGATCGCTTCAGAAAAAAGCTATGTTGATTTCGGATTATATGCAGCCGTAAGCGATGAGAACGTCGGGAGACTTGCAGATCTCTCCCCTTTTTGTAATGGTTTTAAAATTTTCTTAGGCGGTAGTACCAATTCTCTGGAACTCAGCACTAAAAATCTGAGACTCGCATTACTGGAAACAAATCGAACAAAGAAAATTACTTTAATTCATGCAGAAGATGGCCCCTGTCTAAAATTACATGAAGGTCAAGAAAATAATCTTGTTGATCATCTTCGATGTCGATCCGCAGAATGCGAGGAAACCGCTCTTCGAGCTATACTGAACAACTCTCGTGGTCTTTCCTCACCCATTCACGTCTGTCATCTCTCTTCCTGCGAAGGTTTTGAGGTGATTCGTAAAAGACCAAGCAACATTAGTGTTGGAGTCACGCCTCATCATCTATACTTTGATGTTCATACCCTCAACACGAAACAAACATTCTATAAAGTAAATCCTCCGATTCGATCGAGCTTCGATCGCGATACCCTCTGGTATGGCGTGCAAAACAAGCTCATCGATATCTTCGAATCTGATCATGCCCCGCATACCGAAGAAGAAAAAAACGTTAATTTTGATAGTGCACCTTCAGGTCTGCCTGGAGTTGAAACCCAATATCCTCTTTTACTTTCCGCGATGAAAAAAGACCACTTCAATCTGGATACTCTCTTAGCTCTACTCTGTGAACGACCTGCACAGCTTTTAAGCATACCTAAAGGAAAAATCGAGGTTGGACGAGATGCTGATTTCATTATCGTTGATATGAAAAAAACGGAACCGATCACCGCAGAGAAATTACATTCGAAATGCGGATGGACGCCGTTTGAAGGATTCCCCGCGATTTTTCCCTCCATGACATTCATCAGGGGGGAAAAAGTAATAGACGACCATCAAATACTCGTAAAGAAAGGATTTGGTTCGAGTGTCGGAGTGTAATGTATGCTTGACTTCTTACCCCAATGGTTTCAAATCTTCTTTTTTTCAATGGTACCATGGTTCGAAGCACGATATATCATACCGTTTGCGATGCTCCAATATGGATGGGAATGGTGGCAGGCGTTCCCAATTGCGATTGTAGGAAATATATTACCCATACCATTTATCCTGCTCTTTTTTGGGTATATTGAAAAATATCTTCGAAAGTACCCCTTTTGGGTAAAGGTAATGGATTGGTTATTTACCCGGACGCGTAAGAAAGCAGACGCCCGCATCAAAAAGTACGAGTATCTCGGTTTATTTGCGTTTGTCGCGTTGCCTGTCCCTTTCACTGGTGCATGGACTGGCGCATTGATTGCCTATCTTTTTAATTTAAAATTCTCTCGATCTCTTCTCGTTATCTTCATAGGGTTAATTCTTGCGGCCGTGATAATGATTTTTCTCACTCTTTATATCAGTTGGGCACTCGCCTATCTTGGTATTAACATCAAGGGATAATGTATGGAAGAAAAACTCAAACAGCTTGCGTATACGGTTGTAGAAAAAATCAGCAGAGCGGTAAAAAAGGAATCGAAGAACAATTTTTATAAACTTGGAAAAACCATCGGCATTGGCGCTGATGGAACACCGACATCCTATATTGATAAAGTCGCTGAGGACGTAGCACTGAAGGTATTAGAAAAGTCAGAGATAAAAGTAAATCTCCTCAGCGAAGAGAAAGGCTTTGTTGATTTTGGTGGTAAGAACGTATTCGTTTTAGATCCTGTTGATGGCACACGCAACGCGTATCGTGGCATTCCGTTCTACTCTGTCTCTTTAGCTATCGGAACATCAAAGATTAGTGATATTAAATATGGTATTGTAAAAAACATCCCTTCGGGGGATATTTTTACAGCAGAGAGACATCATGGTGCGTTTCTTAACAACACACCAATCCGGGTTTGTGAGCTGCCTTCTGCTGAGATGCTTTCATCGATTTCCCTTGGCAAGAATCATACCTCGAAAGCTGATTTGTTATCAAAAAAAGGCAATGTGCGCTCATTAGGGTCAGCAGCTCTTGAGATGTGCATGGTTGCTATCGGTGCGCTTGATTACTACTTCGTTGGAAAAAAAATTCTTCGCGTCGTTGACATCGCTGCAGCAACCTTGATTGTTCGGGAAGCAGGAGGGTTTGTCAAAACAACCAACGGCGACGACCTTGACATGGAGTTTAACTTAATAGAAAGAACAAGTGTTATTGCTGCCTGCTCGGAAAAGTTAATCTCAGATATTCTCCCTAAGGCATAAAACATAAATACATCCGGTGTTCTTTAACCCCTCAATGACTATCGCAGAAAAAATTATTGCACTTTCACAGAAAAAGAAATTACATTTTTCATTACTTGACCCTGATAAACAAACACCACAGGTTGCCGGGCACATTGCACAGACCGTTACTGATGCAGGAAGCAGCGCAATCATGGTTGGAGGATCTACCTTGCTATCCCAAAAACAGGTAGATGAGACCGTTCAATCAATCAAAAAAAACTCAGATCTCCCTGTTATCCTTTTTCCCTCTGGTGCCAAGTTCCTTAGCAAGTACGCTGATGCAGTCTTCTTCATGAGTCTCCTTAACTCTAATAATTTAAATTATGTCATCAGGGAGCACGTCAAAGGAGCACCATTTGTCAAATACTCCAGGCTTGAACCGATCTCGATGGGATATGTGATTGTAGAACCAGGGATGACCGCTGGGCGCGTCGGAGAAGCTGATCTAATTAAAAGAGAGGATCCTCAAACCGCTGTTGGATATGCCCTTGCTGCAGAATACCTTGGGATGAAGTTTTTCTATATAGAGGCTGGTTCTGGAGCACCAACACCTGTTCCCAATGAGATGATTCAGGCGGTGAAGAAGAACATTTCGATTCCGCTCATCGTCGGTGGGGGCATCCGAGATCCGGGCACCGCGAAAGAAAAAGCACAAGCGGGAGCAGACATCATCATAACAGGTACTGCGATTGAAAAAGACAAAAATTTCAAGACGACCCTAACCGATATTATAACCATGATGGAGGGATTATAAAAAATGAGATATTTCGTTAGCATAGGAGGCGCTTCTGGTAGTATCTACGGAATCCGATTACTAGAAGAATTAAACAAAGCCGAACACGAAATACATCTTGTCGTTTCCGAAGGAGCAAAAAAAATTATTCAACAAGAAACCACATATACGTACACGATCATTAAAACAAAAGCAAACGTCGTCTACGACAACGATGATTTATATGCTGGCCCAGCAAGCGGCTCATTCCTTTTAGACGGTATGGTTATTATCCCCTGTAGTATGAAGACACTCTCTGCTATTGCGAACGGATTTGGAGATACGCTGACATCACGAGCAGCGAGCTGTTGTTTAAAAGAAGGAAGAAAATTAATCCTGGTTCTCAGAGAAACACCACTTGATTTACCCGGGATTAAAAACATGCTTGCGGCAAAAGAAAGCGGAGCGATTATCGTTCCTGCAATGCCTGCATTTTATCATAAACCAGAGCGAATCGAAGATCTCGTTGATTTCATGGTTGGGAAAGTCTTTGATCAGCTCGGCCTCCAACACTCTTTGTTCAGACGATGGAAATAATTATTGGTGTAGACAATGGAAATTACCGCATGTCCGATTTGTGGAAGCAAAAATATTGGTATAGGGACCCTTGGTGACGGTATCATCTCTGGGTTGTCCTCATGGAAAGAGGTCTGTAGGGAATGTGGTTACCAGGGAGCATCTCTTCTCTTTGAATCTGAATCTGAATATAAAAAATTCCTCGAAGCGCTTTCTCAACAAAAAGAACAAACCGGAAAGCAAACAGAGCAAGCAAACCAAGGAAACACAGACCAAGAATCAGATGAACCGTCAAAAGATAAAAAAGAGATTTTAGATTTTTTAGATGAAACAAAAAAAACCGCGAAATATCCTGAAAAGAAGAACTATTTCTTTGAATTCACCCTAGCAGTCGTCCTGTCCATCGTCTTCTTTGTTATCCTGTTTGGAAGTAACTATATTGGTACAAATAATGGTCTTTTCTCCCAAAACAATCTCTCGGTTTTCCTCCTGTTTATATTCGGTAGTTTCATAGCGATAATGATTTTCTTCTTTCTTTTCATAGTGTTTGTTGAAATGATATACCGCAGTATACGAAGAAAAAAGAGATAATGAATTACTGTTCACACAAGTGTATAAAATTCTGAAAGATTCTCTCTCCGTATTGTGTATGCTCCACCTCAGGATGAAACTGCAAACCATAGAACTGTTTTTTCTTATGTCGCATCGCTTGAGTCTTGCAATTCTCACTTTCTGCAAGGAGAATAAAATCCTTTGGCAAAACAGTCACCTCGTCATTGTGTGATTCCCATACAATCGATTTTTTAACCACACCTTTAAACAGAGGGTCGTCCGCATTACAGAGCGTCAATTCAACCTGCCCAAACTCAGGTATTTTCGATGGTTTCACCTCACCACCAAAATGACGTGCCATGAACTGATGGCCTGCGCATATCCCAAGAATCGGGAACTCTGCATTATCCAAATATTCCGCACAGTTCCCAAGCTTACTATCAAGTCCTATTCTCGGTGCACCACCAGATAGAACAAGACCTTGTATGTTCTCTTTCTCTAAATCCTTAAGAAGTGTTATGTTAGGTACGATGTTCGTCTCAACATCAAGGTCACGAAGGGTCCGCCATTCACGATGCGTCCATTGTCCGCCGTTATCAATGACATAGATTCGCACCATAGGTTCATTCCCACTCAACAGTCCCTGGAGGTTTGTTGGTCACATCGTAGACAATACGAGTCACATTCTCCTTTAGGGTATTGGTTATTTTCGTTGAAATCGTATCAAGCACTTCATGAGGAATCGTGCTATAATGGCAGGTCATCGCATCGACACTCTGTACTGCACGGATTGCAATGGTGTTACCATAAGCGCGTTTATCGCCATGAACTCCCACGGTCTTTATCGGGATCAGTACCGCAAAATATTGCCACGGAAGTTCCATGAGCTTCTGTTTCGACGCACGTTCGATTTCTGTTTCAACAATATCACATGCGTCTCGTACAAGTTCTGTACGTTCTGGAGTTGCTTCACCGATGATGCGAATAGCAAGCCCTGGGCCAGGGAACGGCTGCCGTTCTGAAACACTTAACTGCAAGGCGCGAGCGACTTTCCGCACCTCATCCTTATACAGATCACGGAGCGGTTCAACAAGTTTCAATTTCATATCCTGTGGTAACCCACCGACATTATGATGAGATTTAATGGTATCACGTAAACCTCCACCAGATTCAATCCAGTCCGGTGCGATCGTCCCCTGCACGAGGTAATCGATTTTTTCCTCTCGTGCAACTTTTTCAAAAATTCTGATGAACTTTTCTCCAATAATTTTACGTTTCATTTCTGGCTCTTCTACCCCTTTTAAAGCAAGATAATACTCATTACTTGCCGTAACGAAACGATAATTTAACGACAGATCCTCCATCATTTGTTTCACTTGTTCAGGTTCATTCTTTCGCATATACCCTGTGTTGACATGGACAGCGATTAATTGTTTCCCAATAGCCTTGTTTACTAAAGCAGCACATACCGTACTGTCGACCCCACCAGAGAATGCAATCAATGCTTTGCTCTTGATTTCGTTCTGAAGATTTGAAATTGTTTTTTCAACGAATTTCTCTGCGTTAAACATCTGACGCCCCTATTTTGACAGTGCCTTCTCTTGCATCTTTTTCCGATAATTTTGTAATTTTTTTGTCAGTTTTATATCCCTTACAGCAAGGATTTCAACTGCTAGTAATGCTGCGTTCTCCCCTCGGTCTAGACCGACTGCTCCGACGGGAATACCTGGTGGCATTTGAATGATGGAAAGAATAGCATCGAGGTTTACCTTCCCGCTCACTGGAACCCCTATCACTGGTTTGATTGTATGAGCGGCAATGGTCCCTGGCAATGCAGCAGAAAGACCAGCGATCCCGATAAATAGGTCTGCATCGCTTTTTTCAACGATTGTTTTCAGGAGGTCGGGTGTTCGATGGGCAGATGCTACTTTTATATCATAGGCAATCCCAAATTCCTCGAAGATGGTTTTTGCTTTCTCCACAACAGGCATATCGGAAGATGACCCCATAATGATCTGGATTTTCATAGTCTCATTTCAGGAAATACTGTCACCATATAAATAGTTTCAACCTACTATTTTCTGCTATCGTAAACTAATTATATCCCATCTTAATGTTGAGTTCTCAAACTGGGAACGACCATGAAATTAGTGATTTGTGAGAAAAACATTGCTGCGAGAAGAATCGCGTACATTCTCTCTGGTGGTCAGGTAAAAAGTAATCATCTAGGAAAAATCCCAGTGTATTCCTTTACAAAAGACAATGAACCTTGGAACATTATCGGGTTAAAAGGTCACATCATTAACCTTGACTACCCAAGTGATTTTAATCAATGGACGAAGATTCCTCCTCATGATCTTATCGAGGTAGAGCCCTGTAAAAATGTGAGTGAAAAAGGAATCGCCTCAGCATTACAAGCTCTTGTTAAAGATACTCCTTCCCTCATTGTTGCAACTGATTTCGATAGGGAAGGAGAACTCATTGGTGTCGAAGTCGTCAACCTTCTCAAAGGTTATAACCAAAACATTACTCAAATAAAACGAGCCAGATACAGTGCAATAACACCCTTTGAGATTAACACTGCATTTGATAATCTTACAGAGGTAGACTATAATCTCTCCAGCGCTGGTGAGGCACGTCAAATCATTGACTTGGTGTGGGGTGCTGTCTTAACACGATTTATCTCTTTGACATCTCGTCGACTTGGGCGAGATTTTCTATCCATTGGACGAGTACAATCACCGACCCTTGCAATCCTTGTTGAACGAGAGAAAGAAATTAAAAATTTTATCCCAAAACCATACTGGACCCTCATAGCACAGCTCAAGAAAGACAAACCTGTAACAGCCACGCATGAGCATGGGGTATTTCGGGAGGAACAACCTGCTCAAGAGATTTATGCGAAGATTAAGGATAGCAAAGAAGCACTTGTTAAAGAAGTAAAAAAAATCACAACTAATGAAATTCCTCCAGCACCATTTAACACAACAACGTTTATACAAGCAGCGTCATTTCTTGGTTTTTCCGCAGCAAAAGCAATGAGCATTGCCGAAGAACTTTATATGATGGGGTTGACGTCATACCCACGAACAGATAACACGGTTTATCCACCATCGCTGAATATTAAAGGTATTTTACAGAAATTATCAACAGCTCATTTCTCTAAAGAAGTCCAGGAAGTTCAAACAAATGGGCGAAGCTACCCGACCAGAGGAAAACAGCAAACGACTGATCATCCACCGATTCACCCTGTTGATGCTCCGTCAAAAAACCTCGGTAATGATCAAAGTAAAATCTATGAGCTTATCTGCAGAAGGTTTTTTGCAACGCTTGCCAAAGACGCAATTTCTGAAACAACCGATGTTTGGTTCGATATCTCTGGAGGGAAGTTTATTACAAGTGGATACCGGCTTATCGAGGCAAATTGGAAACAGCTCTATCCGTACTTCAAAGATAAAAAGAAGGCGCTTCCGGAGCTTGTTGAAGGGGAAAGACTTGAGGTTGTCGCAATTACCGTAAAGGAGGAGACCACAAAACCGCCTCAACGATACACTCAAGGAGCATTGATTGCCAAGATGGAGCAGCTCGCCCTGGGGACGAAATCTACTCGTCATGAAATCATCAGCAAATTGTATGGTCGTAAATATGTCTCAGGGGGAACGCCTGTTCCGACATCGACTGCGATTGCAGTCGTCGATGCGCTGACAAACTGTGATGTTGTTAAACCAAAGATGACTGCCGTGTTAGAAGCAGATATGAATGATATCGCAGAAGGGAAAAAGACGCTGGAAGAAACCGTGAAAGAATCTCGACTGATGCTTACAAAGGTTATGGAAGAACTTGAACCTGAGAAGGAAAAAATCAAGGAAAACATCAACAATGCAGTCAAAGCACAGAACACTATTGGGCCATGCCCGAAATGTGGTAAATCGATGGTCGTACGGGTTTCTAAGAAAGCGAAACGATTTGTCGGCTGCACCGGATACCCTGATTGTACGAATACCTATTCACTTCCTCAACAAGGTGGGTTGACGATGACGACGAAACTATGCGATGCCTGTAACACCCCCATCGTTCAAGTTAAAATGAAAGGGCGACGTCCTTGGGACTTGTGCATCAACTCTGAATGTCCGAAGAAAAAGAAAAAGGCAGACTAAGTTATTTTCTCCGTTTCTGTTTTTTCTTCGTCCCAGGTTTTTTCATCGGTGTTTCCTTGCCTTTTTTAGTTTGGATGGTCTTTGTTTTACTTTTTTTGCTTTTTTTTGTTTCCGGATTATTTTTTTCGGTTTCTTCGCTGATTTTGCTTTCAATTTCCTTATTTTTACTGGTTTTTTCGGTCTTATTTGTTTCTTCATTTCAACTGTTTTCGGTTTCTTTTTCTTCAGCTTGGTCTGTGTTATCGTCATTTTCTTTGGTGTAAGGATTTTTTTTACTTTCTTGGGTGGAATGATTTTTTTCACTGCCTTGATAGGTTCTGGTGGACCCAGAGCAGGCTCTTCTGCAAGTCTTGGTTCTGTTTGTTTTACGAACAGTTCTTCTCTTTCCTCTGCTGCTGGTTTTTCTTCAGCGTCAGCGATGCCAATAGGCAGAGACTCGATTGATTCATCTCGTCCCTCTCCTTCAAGCGGTTCAGCAAGGACTTGTGTTACGGACACAACCTTATCTCCTTCATTGAGTCGCATGATCCGGACACCCATGGTGTTTCTCCCCTGCTCCCTGATATCTCGCACAGGGATACGGACGGTCATTCCATGCTCTGTCGTAATGATAAGTTCATACTCATCGGTCACCTGGCTGACGAACACAACCTTTCCATTGCGTTCATTCGTCACAATCGTTCGTACTCCTTTGCTTCCTCGATGGGTCATCCGGTATTCGTCAATGGGGGATCGTTTCCCAAACCCGTTTTCTGTGATGGTGAACAAGGATCCTGTGATCTCAACGACGGTCATGGCGACAACAGAGTCGTTCTTATTTTTCAACCGAATCCCGATTACACCATGTGTTGCTCGTCCCATTGGTCGTAACTCTTTTTCGTTAAACCGGCAGGCTTGACCACCCGCGGTCGCGATCATCACTGTCTTGGTCCCATCAGATAATTCCACGCCCATAAGCGCATCACCTTCCTCCAGTTTAACGGCGATGATGCCGTTCACCCGGATGTTCCCATAGGCGGATAAAACAGTTTTTTTAATGGTTCCTTTTTTTGTAGTAAAAATCAGGTAATGTTTATCATCAAACTCATGGATAGGCACCGCGGTTTCAATCTTTTCACCTTCTTCAAGTCTGGGGAGAAGGTTAATGATGGCTTTGCCTTTCGCATATCGATCACCTTCCGGTATCTTGTAGCCTTTCAGCCAGTAGACACGCCCATGGTTGGTAAAAAACATCAGATAGTCATGCGTGGATGTGATAAAGGTATTGACCACGAAATCCTCTTCTTTAGGTCTAACCCCGATTAATCCTTTTCCACCACGATGCTGCGTCCGATACGTTTCTGTCGGAATACGTTTAATGTACCCGTCCTTAGTAATTGTTACTACGACTTCCTGTTGGGGGATAAGATCTTCGATGTCGATACCAACTTCCCCTTCAATGATTTGTGTACGACGCGCGTCGCCAAATCGGTTCTTAATATCAAGGAGCTCTCGTTTAATTTCTAGTAAAATCTTTTGTTTATCAGCTAAGAGCGTCTCAAGCTGTTCAATGAGCTCTTTGGTTTCCTCATATTCTTTTTCAACTGCTTCTATTTCCATGCCCGTGAGTCTCTGTAATCGCATGTCAAGAATCGCTTTTGCCTGGATCTCCGAGAGGGAAAAGCGTTTCATCAACCGATTTTTTGCTTCCTCCACTTCCTTACTCTGCCGGATGATTTTGATGACCTCATCGATGTTTCGCAGGGCGATCATCAGGCCTTCTAGAATATGCATTTTCTCTCGTGCTTTCTTTAAATCATAGGTGGTACGCCGCGTAATAACTTCCACTCGATATTCGATATAATACTGAAGGATTTCTTTGAGCATCAATACCTTTGGCTCACCTTTGACAATTGCAAGATTTAGCACCCCAAAAGAGGACTGCAGTTCCGTACGCTCAAACAACTGGTTCAACACCACGTCATCGATCGCATCACGTTTCAGCTCGATGACAATCCGCATCCCTTTTCGGTCACTCTCATCACGAAGATCAGAGATCCCCTCGATTTTCTTTTCTTTCACAAGCTCAGCGATTGTCTGTAACAACACTGATTTGTTCACTTGATAGGGGAGTTCATGGACAATAATTCGATTCTTCTGTTCACCTTCTTCGATGGAAGTTTTTGCACGAACAACTAAGGATCCTCGTCCCGTGGAGTACGCAGAAAGAATCCCGCCTCTGCCATAGATAATTCCACCGGTTGGGAAATCCGGGCCTTTGATCGTCTCCATCAGCTCAGTGGTTGATAACTCAGGGGTATCGATCAGTCTGATGGTGCCGTCAATAACCTCAGAGAGATTGTGCGGTGCCATGTTCGTGGCCATACCAACAGCGATACCGGATGATCCGTTCACAAGAAGATTTGGTAGAATTGCTGGAAGAACCTCCGGTTCTTTTAAGGTACCATCAAAATTATCACGCCACTCTACGGTTTCTTTCTCGATATCCTGAAGCATAAGCTTTGTTACCTTGGCCATTTTTGTTTCTGTATTATGGTTGATAAAGCCATTCGCAATATACGAATGACACGAGCTGTCGACTCGAAGAGAATACACTGTTTTTTCCTCGCAGGTTGGTGTAATTTCGTATACTCGATTAAAGAAATACTCATAATGAAGGACATCGTCGATAAGTTTTCTATCAACAGCATCAAGTTTTTTCATCAGAAGACTGTAGTTTCTCCGCAGATTATTATACCGATCATAATTATATCGATGGAACAATGGGTCATTGTATTTGGTACGTAAATAATCTGCAAGGAACGGAATAAAATCGTTTTTATTCATGCGTGTTGTGTTCAAACTGTTAACTTGTGCTAAACGTTTTTGTTTTTTTGAACAGGAAAAACCAATGTTCTCCTGGAATTTTTTTATGTTGTTCACATCTGAGATTATCAGCTTGTAACATGGGTTTCGTTTATCTTTATGGGGTAGCGTTGTAATTATCCCAAAATTGAGCAATACTGTCTTCAGTTGATGGATGAGTTTTTTGCTATTTGATAGATAGGTTAACTCAACGGATTTTCCGCCATGTCGTTTATCTACCTTATATGATACTGAGCCGTCGCCTTCATATAACCCGCTAAGGAAACTTGCGATGCATCCACGGGTTGATTGTAGAACCGTGAATGGTATTTCCTTTTTCGCGGATCTAGTTTGTGTTAATCCAATATTCTTTAAAAATTCAACGACATGGTTATAATAGATACTTACTTCAACACAGTGACACTTTGGTAATGTACGCTCGTAGAGTTTAATTTCTGGGAACTGATGAAGAATTGCTTTTTTCACTTTGTTGTAATACTCTGTATTGAGGTTATTGAACAGTATTTGCTTCTGGTGAAAACTTCCTTCAGATACCAGTGTACCTAAGAGAAACGCGAGTTCCTCATTCATCGTTTGTGGTAATTGAAAGATTTTCGTTCTTTTACTAACCAACGGATGATATTTTCTTAACGAAATATTTTTTTCAGGGAAACAATGAGAGGATCTACTTAACACAACATAATCATTTTTTGTTATTTCAGAAAGCATTTTCCATTTCAGGTGAGGAATGCCATGGTCATTGACCCAGGTTATTACCGGATGATTATACGATCCTTCTAATTCATACCCTTGTTGAGTCTGCAGGTATATGGTGGGATGTTTTCCCGAGTTAAAAAATTTTGATGCATGGGTTTTTTGATTCTGATAATTAACAATTTGTACATTGATTTCTGTCTCTTCGCCAGGGGCCATGTCTTTAATGTCTACGATCCCTTGATCGGTCAAGACCATGGCATCGCCTGTGACACAATATCTCATAGCTGCGGCGCTATCACCATCGACTGAACCAAAATTACCTTGACCCGCAATCAATGGATATCGTAAGGAGAAATCCTGAGCCATTCGAACCAACGAATCGTACACCGCTTGGTCACCATGTGGATGGTACTTCCCGAGAACTTCTCCGACGACTCTAGCGGATTTCTTATATGCTTTCTCATAGCCCATCCCCATTTCGTTCATCGCGTATAAGATCCGTCGATGTACCGGTTTTAACCCATCCCGGATATCCGGGAGAGCTCGGCTCATGATGACGCTCATCGAATAATCGATAAACGCCCGTTTCATCTCTTCGTTGATATCACGTGGTTTGTCGTTTTTCTTGGATATTTCAGCCATCTCACATCACCTTAAATATCGAGATTCACCACATCTTTCGCATGTGTTTCAATAAATAATTTTCTTGGTTCGACCGCCTCACCCATCAATATCGTGAATAACTCATCTGCCTCTACGGCATTCTCAATAGTCACCTGCAGCATCATCCGACTGTCAGGGTCCATCGTCGTCTCCCACAGCTGTTGCGGGTTCATCTCTCCCAGACCTTTGTACCGTTGAATATTTAACCCGGTTTCCCCCATTTGTTTTGCTTTCTGCACTCGTTCTTGTTCTGAATATGCATACTCTATGCTCTTTCCCTTTGTCATCTTATAGAGCGGTGGTTGTGCAATGTAGAGGTATCCTCTGTCGATTAGTGGTCGCATATAACGGAAGAAAAAGGTTAGCAACAACGTTCGGATATGTTCACCGTCGACATCCGCATCGGTCATCAGAATAATCCGATGATAGCGAGCATTTTCAATATTAAACTCCTCTGCAATGCCCGCTCCTACTGCGGTGATCAAATGCAGGATTTCTTCGCTTTTCAGGATTTTATCCATCCGTGCCTTCTCCACGTTTAGGATTTTCCCTCGTAACGGAAGAATCGCTTGGAATTCTTTATCTCTGGCTTGCTTGGCCGAGCCACCGGCACTGTCGCCCTCCACAAGATAGATCTCTGATTGACTCGGATCCCGACTGGAACAATCAGCAAGTTTCCCTGGTAGAGCAGACGATTCAAGCAGGCCTTTCCTTCGGGTGAGTTCTCTGGCTTTCCGTGCCGCCTCACGTGCTTTGCTGGAAAGCACTGCTTTGTCAACGATCACATGAGCAACTGGTGGGTTTTCCTCAAAGAACTCAGAGAGTTTTTCGTAGGTGACGCTCTCTACGATCCCCCGGACCTCTGAGTTTCCCAGCTTTGATTTGGTTTGCCCTTCAAATTGGGGTTTTCTTACTTTTACTGAAATAATAGCGGTGATTCCTTCTCGTGAATCCTCACCACTGAGGCTGAAACTTTCATCAAATAATTTATTTTTTCGTCCATAGTCATTCAGGACACGGGTTAATGCCCCTTTAAAACCAAACAGATGCGTCCCGCCCTCAATCGTATTAATGTTATTTGCAAAGGTGAAGATGTTCTCTGTATATCCATCGGTGTATTGGATAGCGATCTCTACTTGTACAGAATCTTTCTCCCCTTGGAGATAAATGGGTTTCGGATGCAGAGGTGCCTTATTTTTATTAATATGCAGGACGAACTCACTGACTCCACCGTCATAGCGAAATAATTCGTGTTTTCCCGTTCTTTCATCAGTGATTTCTATCTGCAGACCCGCATTCAGAAATGCCATTTCACGAAACCGGGTGACGATGGTGTCGTAATCAAAGTCATTGGTTTCAAAAATGTCCTTATCTGGTAAAAACGTCACCGTGGTTCCAGTATCTTTTGCTTTTCCAATGACCTTTAGTGCAGTCGCTGTTTTTCCCTGTTCATATCTCTGATGGTATTCTTGTCCATTTCGTCGGACCTTTATTTCAAGCCATTTGGAGAGCGCATTGACACAAGAGACACCAACACCATGTAAGCCTCCTGAAACTTTATAGGCCTGTCCATCGAATTTACCCCCTGAATACAGTGTTGTTAAAACAAGTTCAACACCAGGTTTCTTATATTTCTCATGAATGTCGACAGGGATTCCTCGGCCATTATCAGCGACCGATACCGCTCCATTTTTATAGATGATAATTTTTACATTTGTACAATATCCCGCGAGTGCTTCATCAACTGAATTATCAACGACTTCATAGATTAAATGATGTAATCCTCTGATATCGGTACTACCGATGTACATTCCTGGGTTTTTTCGTACGGATTCGAGTCCTTCCAGAACCTGGATTTTGTCAGAATCATAGGAGCTTTCTAGTACGGTTTTATGGTCTTTCATAGGCAACACTTCGCTACAAAGTCTACACTAGTTCCGGTTGTCTTATGTAAGAGTTTCGTATCCCATTTCCTAGGGTAGCTTTACAGGGGGACTCATATGGAGTAAACCCTAATAAAGCTTACTAATGAGCGGACCTTAATAATTTCAAAACATATCTTTCCTAAGAAAATGTCAAAACATCATTATGTTTAGTATAGTACTTAACAAGTGAAAGTACATTAATAGGTATTTAAACATCTTGAATCCAACACCTTTTAACCTATTTTTTAAGAAGCATTAAATAACAACGAAGCTATCCCCCATGTGGTGGAGGTTTATGAACAAAAAAAGAGTAATAAGTATCGTATGTGTAAGCCTATTACTAGGAGGAACACTCTTAGTTCAAATTGGCACCGCAGCTGATCAGGATCTCGCAGACCAATATGCTCCAATTCTCTATTTTGTAAATGACGAAAAATGTTATCCTGTTAATGTTACGTATGCTCTTGAAAACTCGTATTTATTTGAAATTGGCAACCCAACACCATTGTCGACATCACCGACAGCTGATTTACTTAGTAGCTATACCTCTGATAGCTATTATCTTGATAATCAACGAGGGACTGTCGCAGTAGGTGACAATGGTATCGAGAATGACTATCAGAGCAAGATGGCAGCCCTTGGGTATAAAGTGTATGCTCATGTTGACACATCAAACAACATCATACAATACTGGTTTTTCTACGCATTTAATGGAGGTGACCTGAACCGTCATGAAGGCGACTGGGAAATGATCCAGGTTGCTCTCACCAATGGACAACCAACGGAGGTCATGTTCAGTCAACATTATGCCGGTCAAAAAGCAACATGGAGTCAAGTCGAAAAAGATGGAGATCATGTCAAAGTCTATGTGGCAAAAGGAAGCCATGCGAACTACATCAAATCGTACTCCGGTAAAATCGGCTTAGCAAGCGATACTGTTGGTGATAATGGTAAAGTCTTACGACCGACAGAATACACTATCGATGTTTTAGATACTCAACCCTGGTTAGCCTTCGGTGGACATTGGGGTTGGGCTGGAGCAAACCAATCAGCAGCAGACGAAGCAGCAATTCTCGGAGAAGCAGGACCAAATGGACCTATGTTTAGAGAAACTGGTACCATGTGGCAACCACAAGTATGGGCCACCGGACTTCAACCAGCAAACGACATCCTCTTCCTCCTTGAATGGCTTGTCTATAACTTCGTGATGTTGTTTGCCCTTGTTACCCTTCTTTCTCTTCTCCTTTTGATTTATTTCATCTATCGACGAAAGAAAAAATACGGGCTTGGGCCCCGGATCTTTTCGCTTTTTTACATAAATGGTTCAAACCAAAAAAGCATTGGCAATATCCTTTGCATTGTTGTTATCATCATGACTGCTCTTGCGTTGTTCGCTCCATGGTACACCGTCACTGCTAACGTCACCGTTCCATCCTACCAACAAACAGGTACGTTTAATGCACTCTCTGTCGATGGCATCAACGGAATTCAGATACGACTTCCGAATCGAAGCGGACCAGTTCCTCTTGGAACATTTGCGTTACCCTTCTACCTTATCATCGGTATTAGCCTTGTATTTCTTGTCCTATCAACCATTGGAATTTCGCAGAGTAAAAAACTAGGGAAAAAATATGTTCTCCGCGGAATACGTCTCCTTATCCCCTTCATTCTTATTTTAATTTTCATTGTAGCGGTCGCCTCAATCATTCCAGCTATCGCTCCACCCAACATTGAAGGAAATACAGATATGATCGATGCGATGCGTGCCGTCTCTGCCGCACCCTTCAGCGGACAATATAACCTTCAAACCACAGGAGTTGAAGGAGGATCTATCGAGCTCCAATGGGGCTTTGGAATCGGTGCGTATCTTCTGCTATTTGCTGGCATCATCCTCATCATGGCTGGTCTTATGGAAATCACAGCCAATGAACAGTTATTTGAAGAAAAATCACCAGCGAATATACCTACTGTAAACAATATCAAAGAAAAGAAAAAGAAAGAATAAACCTGCAAAGAAAAAGGGATGTCCATGCTTATCAACGCTGACTTGCATATTCATTCAAGGTACTCTGGTGCAACCAGCGATAGAATGACTATTTCTTCTCTCTCTGTTGAGGCACCCCGGAAAGGAATCAATGTCATGGCGACCGGGGATTGTTTGAACGCTAATTGGTTGAAAGAAATTAAAAGCTGTACTATTATCGACGAAGGGACACTCGAAATGAACCATACCCGGTTCATTCTCAGCACAGAAGTTGAGGACGCATCTCGTGTCCACCACCTCCTCTATTTTCCCAGTTTTTCTGCGATAGAAACATTCAAAGAAACCATCAAATCAAAATCAAAGAACCTTGAGACAGACGGGCGACCAAACGTGAAAATGAACGGAGTGGAACTTGCAAGTCTAGCAAAAGATGTTGATGCACTCATTGGTCCTGCGCATGCGTTCACCCCCTGGACGGCGATGTATGCATACCATCCGTCCCTCGAGAGTTGTTATGGTGACCTTACCCCGTATATCTCGTTTGTAGAACTTGGATTAAGCGCTGACACCGATTATGCTGATACGATTCAGGAACTTCATCGACTCACTTTTCTGACAAATTCTGATTGCCATAGTCCACATCCTGTTAGACTTGCCAGAGAGTTTACCCGTTTTGAGGTCCATGAACCGACGTTTGAGGAGATAAAGAAAGCAATCCTTCGAACCGGTGGGAATAAACCTGTGTTAAATGTCGGTTTACCACCACAGGAAGGTAAATATAATGAGTCCGCGTGCATCTCCTGCTTTACTCATTATCAACTTGATGAAGCGGTGAAAAGACGGTGGAAATGCAGTTGCGGGAAACGTATTAAAAAAGGGGTACGAGACCGCATTAGAGAAATTGCAACCTATAAAGAACCAAGGCACCCTGAACATCGACCACCGTATCTCTATCTCATTCCGCTCTCAGAGATTATCACCAAAGCACTCGGGCAACACACACCATTTACACAAAGTGTCACGAAACGATGGGAAGAACTCATCAATGCATTCGGCTCTGAAATCACCGTGCTTCTCGATGCGGATCTCCACGAGGTCGCTCGGGTGACGATCCCTGCGATAACCACAGCTATCCAGGCGTTTCGGGACCATAAAGTAATCATCATCCCCGGTGGTGGAGGAAAATATGGGACCATTGAGCTTCCATCAGATGAAGAAATCATCCCCGTGCCTCTCGGCCCGAAAAACTCACAAACCAGTCTGCTTGATTATTGAGCTTTGGTGATGTTCTTGAATTATAGGGTTACCGAAAAAAAAATAAAAGAAATTATTACAAAAAACAAATCAACAACAATCCTACAAGATGTCGTCGATGTTCTCTATGAAAGTTTTGAGAAATACAACTGGGTGGGTATCTATCTAGTAAAGGGAGACGTTCTTGTTCTTGGCTCATGGACAGGAAAACAAGCGACAGAACATATAAAAATCTCAATTGGGAAAGGTGTCTGTGGGTCTGCTGCACGAAGTGGAAAAATTGAGGTGGTCGCTGATGTGTCCAAGGATGATCGATATCTTTCCTGTTTTCGTTCAACCCGGTCAGAGATTGTCGTTCCGATTACAAAGGAAAGGAAAGTAATCGGTGAAATCGATATCGATTCTGATGTTCCTGCTGCGTTTGACAAAACTGATGAAAAATTTTTAGAAAAAATCGCAGATATGCTATGTCAGCATATCTGAGAGATTGATTTTTTTTCAGTACTCAAGATCTTCATCATCGCCACCGTGGCTCAGAAAAGGTTCGTTCATCACTTCAGGGTACATAAAACAGTGGTCATATAAGAGTTATCCTGTCGCAGAAACTGGTCTTTTTAGAAGTTTGTCGACGTAGATTTTAATCCAGATAAAGGTAATAGCTCCTCCGATAATGTTGGCTATCACCAACCCCCACCATGCACCGATGAGCCCCCATCCAAACAACACAGCAAACATCCAAGCTAACGGGACAATCAAAACGATGGTACGTAACACGGTTGTAATTAACGAGTTGATTCCTTTCCCAACTCCTTGAAACACCGCAGATGACAGCATTCCAAAGGCGGTTGCAGGATAAAAGACACAAATAATCCGTAGAAACGTTGTAATGTCGTCTCCCAACCTGACCGTGTCTGCTGATTGCGTGAATGCGGCAGCAATGACTGGTGCAAAAATAAAGGTTGCTACCCCAATTGATGTTTCGATAATAATACCGATTTTCAATGCGTATAAATGAGCGATATCAATTTTTTTATACGCCTTGGCACCGTACGCAGCACCGGTGACCGAAACCACCGCAGTCGCCATCCCAAGAAGCGGCATCGATGCCATGGTTGCCACCCGCCATCCCGCTGAGAACACGGCAACTCCTTCAATACCACCTACATTTTCTATAATGATATTCATCATAAACATCATGATTGACATCGAAAGTTGCATCACCGATGCAGGAAGACCAACGACTAAAATGTCTTTCATGATTGAACGATCAAAATGAAAATCACGGAAACTAAATGCCACATAGGTGTCTCGTTTTAAAAAGAGCCAGTAAAAGAGAAGTAATGCAGATACACTCATGGAGACGACTGAAGCCCATGCTGCACCAGGAACTCCTAACCCGAGGACATAAATAAAAATAGGATCCAACACCGCATTGAGAATCCCTCCAAGAACCATTGCAAGCATTGCTCGTTTTGCGTCTCCTTCTGATCGGAGGATTGCATTCGCAATAAAAGCGAAAAAACTAATAATAGTTGCTGAGAACATAATACGTGCATACAATGCTGCAGTAGCTGTCGTGCGTCCTGCACCGATAGCACGGAAAATATCATCAGAAAATACGAACAGAGGAATTGTATAAAGGGCCGCTAAGAGAAACATAATTATAATAGTGTGGACCGCGGCATTATCGACGCCTGTCTTGTCTTTTGCACCGATTTTTCTTGAAATCGCTGAGCCGCCTCCGATACCTAGACCGGTCGCAATAGCGGTCCCCATGAACAGGAGCGGGAATACAAATCCAACTGCAGCAAGGGAATCTGATCCGAGGCCTGATACCCAAATCGCGTCAACAAGACTGTACAATGTTTGAACCGTCATGGAGATAATCATTGGCCATGATAATTTTATGAGTGCTTTTTTCGGGTCACCTAATAACGCTTTCACGCCTTCTGTCTGGTTTTTCAATGGCTCCGGAGAGTCAATGGTTTCCTCTTGTGTTTTATTTTTCACGGGCCGGTGAAAAGAGCGAGCGTTATTTCAATTTATTGATGCGGAAATGAAGCAAGAACTTATAAGGAAACAGAGTATATAAACTGTCGGAGCATTTCATACTTGATAGTCATTGGAGGTGAGTCGAATGGGTTTATTGAATAGGAAATTCCCCGCGTTTTCCCTTGAATTTGTTGGTGAGGAAATTCGAAGTATGATTAATCCTGAGCTAGCTCAGGACATGGATGTTCTCTGTGATGTCATTGTCTATATGGAATATACGCTTCATTCGATGCAGAAGATTGTTGAGATTAATCATGCGGAAGACAAACTTGCAAAATGTCGTGAGGATATACAGAACACAGAGTGGTGGAAGGAGAAGCAAAGCTTGATTGGTAGTGCGAAAACCGTTGATGATGTCTGGCCGTTTTTAAAAAAGACATCGAAATAAACAAGAATATTAGACGGAGCTGTCGTTTTTCCAACGTGTTAATAAAATTTTTATACTTTACATGCTCAGACCTAAAATTAAGTATTATTCCATAAAAGAGAATTAATAAAGTAACTCTTGTTATCAAATCTGAGGTGAGGTGAATGGATTTACTTGGATTGGTAGGATGGATATTACTACTAGTTGTCTTAGTATGGTTTTTCACGATGGGAATACGCATCGTACGACCAACACAGAGGGCGCTTGTTGAACGATTAGGAAAGTATAGTCGGTTTCGGCAACCTGGTTTTGCTTGGATAATACCTGTCATTGAACGATTGATAAAAATTAACATCACAGAAATGATGGTCAATGCAGAGCCACAGACCATCATTACAAAAGACAAGCTCAATGCACAGGTCGATGCTCAAGTGTATTTCAAGGTGAAAATAGATGAAGAGTCTGTAAAAGCATCTCAATACAATGTTTTTGATTACAAATATCAAATTGTGAATCTTGCACGCACAACCCTTCGTAACATCATAGGGACTCTTAATTTAAACGAAGCAAATAGTGATAGAAATAGGATAAATAATGAGTTGATGAGTACCCTTCGAAGTGAAACCGCGAATTGGGGTATCGAGGTCGTTCGTACAGAGTTAAAGGAGATAGATCCTCCCAAAGACGTTCAGGATACCATGAACAAGGTGGTGAAAGCGGAAAACGAAAAACAAGCAGCGATTGACTATGCTACCGCTGCTGAGACACAGGCAGATGGTCTACGGAGAGCAGAGATAAAAAAAGCTGAGGGAATGAAACAAGCAGCAATTTTAGAAGCTGAAGGAAGAGCGCTGGCCATTGTGAAAGTTGCTGAGGCAGAAGCAGCTAAGATCGAGAAAATAAACACTGCTATTCAAAAATATTTTAGAAATGAAGCGCAGATGTATAAAAAATTAGAAACGATCCAGTTTTCACTTGAGAATAATACGAAATACGTTATTGACCCGCATACGGCAATCACAAATGTTATCGCTGAACAGATGGCAGGGATTGTACCTATTGAAAAAAAAGGTACGTCAGGGACACCATCGACAGACTAATCCCCTCAGTAATCAACGTAATTGCCGCACCATTCATTATAAAAATTCTCCAAATCCTGTCTTTTTTAAAAGGAATCGGAGTGGGCTCGTTGAGATTCGAACTCAAGACCTCCTCCGTGTCAGGGAGACGTCATAACCAACTAGACCACGAGCCCAAAGGCACAGACAAATACGTCATGTGTCTTTGGCAACCAGAATTTCTATTACTTTTTAAATGTTTCAGTACATCCAAACCCAATGTATTTTCAGAAGTTACTTATGTATAAGTAACAGGAAATTCTCCATTGTACCCATCACTGATAGTTGGATGTTGATTACCTAATAGACTTAGCCAGAATTCAGCTAATCTAAAGGACTCCTCAGCAGAAACGATGCCATCGTTATTTCCACTAGCTCCCCAGGTGGTAGTATCCCCTAATCCCTGGAAACCACTAACAAGCAAATCAGAGAAATCCGATCCATAGGAGACTTCGTTTTCTTGACAGGACATCAGAACGACCCTTCCTGGTGCAGCAAGATCTTCAACAAATCCATTCACGAACGATTCTGCTGTATAGCTATATTTTTCTATGGTCGTTAATGGTGCATCATTGAATCCACCGCTGTAGCAGCTATCAACAATGAGACAAAGCCCTTTGCATTTAATGATACTGAGGAAGAAGTTTAACAGATCATCCCAGATGATTCCATACCATTGATCAAACCCATTGTACATAACGAGAAATTCATCTGCCCCTCCTGCCTCATCTTTTGGTGGGATGTCCCAGGGTACACCCTGCTTTTTTAATTGTGATCCATGGGTGGTGATATACACAAGGACATAATCCTCACTTTTAGAATTTTTCCTTAGCCAGAGTAACTCATGAATGAGGTTCTGCAGCAGACATTGACTTCCTTTCTGAACATGGATATTACTGGTTTGCCAGTACTGGGGTGAACTCAGCAGTGTATTATATAGGTCATCGCAGGATTGCAGCATTTCAGGGCGATCTTGATCAGGAGCGTTTTCATAGACTCCTACTGCAAATAATAACGCCCAATACTGCGATTGTGCAGTTCCCTGTGGTTGTATATTCTTCTTTTTCAGACTTAGAGAGCTTAAACCAGCAGTACAGCCTGGAGTAATCAATAATACTACACAGATAAATGACAGAACGACTACACTTAGTTTCATTTTATTTTTCATAGGGTTACCTCAGATGATGAGTAATTATAATAATATAATCATATAAATTCTTTTCGCTTCTTTGAAGAGCACGGAAAAAACAAACGATTTAATACACAGCAACTATTTCAGGGTTTAACAAGACATTTGAGGATTATTATGGAGGCGATCATCCTTGCAGGAGGCTTTGGAACCAGACTTCGACCATTTACCTTTACGAGAGCAAAATCACTCTTACCCATACTCAACGAACCGATGATTTCCCATTTAATTAAAACACTGCCGGAAAAGGTCAATACCGTAATTCTCGCGGTGAACTATCGCACAGACCAAATTGAAGACTTTTTCTGCGCCCATGATTTCGGAAAAACCATCATTGTCAATGAAGAACCAGAACCACTTGGCACCGGTGGTGCCGTCAAATTTGCTGATAAGCATATTCGCGGATCGTTTTTCGTCCTTAATGCTGATATTATCTGTTCCTTAGATCTTTCCGAGATGCTCCGATTTCATGAAAAGAAAAAATCGGTTGCGACGATTTCACTTTGGCCTGTTGAGAACGTCTCAGAGTTCGGTGTCGTCGATATCAAGAAAGACGGGACTATTACCAAATTTGTAGAAAAACCAAAAGCAGAGGATGCTCCCTCCGACCTCATCAATGCAGGAGCATACCTCCTTGAACCCCAAGTGCTCAATTACATCGAACCAGGTAAGCTAGTCTCTATGGAAAAACAAATTTTTCCCCAGATTATCCAGAACACGGGACGATTTTTCGGTTACAGGTTCCCAGGACACTGGATTGATGTCGGAAGAATCAGTAGTTACATCAACGTCCATACGCTTCTCTTAGAAAAGCAAAAGAAAACTTTTCTTACTGGAGAACAATGCAAAATCCAAGGAACACTACAACATTCCTGTGCTGGGAACATGGTTCGCATTGGGAAAAAAACGACCGTCGAATCCAGTATTTTATTTGATCACGTCACCATTGGAGAGAACGTTACCTTAGATCATTGCGTGATTGGCGAACAGGTTGAGATAGGCGATAATTCAATTTTAAAGAACGTCGCGATCGGTGACAATGAAACGATTGAGAAACACACAAAACTTGACCATGCTATTGTGTGGAATCAGCCGATCCCGCAAGGATACCCAAACAAGCAAATTGGCAACGTGATCGGAGAATAAGCAAAAGGGTTCAGTAATCAGATTTTTATAACAGGCACCTCATGTGCCCTATCATGAATCACACTATCTCAAAACAGATATTTCGTGCATATGATATCAGAGGACTTTACAACAAGGACATCTCCCCTGATGTGTTCTACAAGATCGGTCTTGCAGCAGGAACATATGTAAAACAAACCATGAAGGGAACGCAGATTGTCGTTGGAAGCGACATTCGTCAATCCAGCCCTCCCCTCGTATACGCCTTCATCGCAGGTGTCACTGCGACAGGGGTTCATATCCAACATACTGGTACAACATCGTTCGGACAAACACTCTTTACTGGAGGAAAGCTTCACGCTGATCTGATAGCATTTGTTACCGCAAGCCACCTGCCCCCAGAATGGAACGGGATCAAGTTCTACTATGGTGATGGTGTTGGGTTCCCTGAAGATAACCTCATGGCCATTAGAGACCTTGTGCTCGGTGATACTTTTAATTTCGCATCTTGGAGTATGATCGGTCAGGTGAAATCTGTCGATGCGAGAATTGACTATAAAAACTTCTTCACCTCACATTTTACTTTTAAGAAAAAACTCAAAGTCGCACTCGACTGCGGTGGCGGAAGCATGACGCTTTCTGCGCCAGAGATCTTCACCGCAGTCGGATTGCAGGTGATACCAGTCTATTGTGACCCTGACCCGACGTTCTCAAAACGTCCGTCAGACCCAAAACCAAAAAACCTCACTGTCTTAGTTGATGCCGTCAAAAACAACAGCTGTGACTTCGGTGTGGCATTCGACGGAGATGGAGATAGAGCGGTCATCGTTGACAATACCGGGCAGATCCTCTCCGCGGACCAAACAGGGATTCTCTTAGGAAAATACGGTTTGAAAAAAAACAAAGGCACGATCATCGTAAACGTTGAATGCTCCAAATCCATTAAAGAACAACTTGAGCCACTTGGATTTCGTATAAAGCAGATACAGGTCGGTCATACCTTTTTGACACTCGAAGCAAAACAAGAACACGCTCTGCTTGGGATTGAATCATCTGGGCATCTTATTCTGCCTGAATACTTCTTATTTGATGATGCTATCGTTGTTCCTTTAAAGATAGCGGAAATCATTGAACAGGAAAAAAAACCCTTCCATGACCTTGTGACAATAATCCCGACCTATCCAACACATAAAGAAGAAATCGAATGTCCTGATGAGATTAAATTCGATGTTATCCATCGCCTTACACAACAAATCGTCAAAGAATTTGAGCAGGTAAACACCATGGATGGTGTACGCGTTGATTTCAAAGATGGATGGGTTTTGATACGTGCCTCAAACACAAGCCCCATTATCAGGTTAACCACTGAGGCAGATACCGATACTATTCTTCAAGAGTTAACAACAAAGTTCATGACAAAAACACATGAAATAATCCAAGACATGAAAACAACAGCATAAAGGTACGAAAACATATGACACGGCTTTTTGGCACCAACGGCATCAGAGGCGTCGTAAATCAAGACATGAACGGTGAGCTTGCCTTAGATATCGGAAAGGCATGGGGCACCTATCTGAAACAAACAATCCCCACACCGAAATGTGCCATAGGGACCGATGCCCGGCTTTCGAACCATCTGCTGAAATCTGCGATCACCGCAGGTTTTCTTTCGACAGGATGTGATGTTGAGGACATAGGTCTTGTTCCAACACCAACCTTACAATATACCGTGAAAAAGAAACAGCTTGATGCCGGTGTTATTATCACCGCGTCCCATAATCCCCCACAGTTCAATGGAATCAAAGGCGTTGCAGATGATGGCACCGAACTATCCAAAGACGTCGAAGAAGCAATCGAACAAATATACTTTTCACAACAGTACGCTCTAACCGACTGGAGAAGCGTTGGAACCTTTTCGACTTGGAATGGTGCTATCGATCTCTACAGTAAAGGAATTCTCTCAACAGTCGATACCAACCGTATCAAAAAGTGTCGTTTTTCAATTGTGCTTGATTGTGGAAACGGCGTAGGAAGTCTAGTTGCTCCTCTTATTTTAAAAAAACTTGGGTGTAGGATTACTGAGCTGAACTGCAAACCTGACGGCACCTTTCCTGGACGTCACTCAGAACCAATCCCAGAAAATCTGACCGAGCTTATGCAAACCGTCCCTGAGGTTGGTGCCTCACTTGGAGTCGGACTGGATGGTGACGCAGATCGTGCCATCTTCATTGATGAGAAAGGAACCTACATCTGGGGTGACAAATCACTCTCCCTTGTAGGAAAATACATCACTCGGGAAAAGAGAGGAGGACTAACTGTAACCCCTGTGACAACCTCTACCTGTTTTGAGGACGTTATCCGGCAGAACAAAGGAAGCGTCGTCTACACCAAAGTTGGATCCCCCATTGTCGCTCGTGCGATGATAGAAAAACATGCGGTGTTTGGGGGTGAAGAGAACGGCGGCCTTATCTTCCCTGAGTTTCAGTACTGTCGAGATTCTGCGATGTCCCTTGTAAAAATACTTGAAATCCTTGCAAAAGAACAAAAATCACTTTCTGAGCTTATCGCAGAGATCCCCTCCTATGAAATGTTAAAAACAAAGATAGTCTGCCCAAACGAGAAAAAAGAACGCGTCATGACTCAGGTAACCGAACAAATGAAGCAAAGCAAGGATGTGTTAACTATCGATAGGACTGACGGCGTAAAACTGTACATGAAGGATGGATGGGTACTGATGCGTCCATCAGGTACAGAACCGATTTTCAGGGTCTATGTTGAATCAAAAGAAAAACAGCGAACCGGACAGCTCGCGAAATTCTATAAAAACCTTGTTGAATCTCTTATTGAGCATACGTAGAAAATCATTTTTTTTTAAATTCTTTGGTACGCCTCCTGTCGTCTAGGTAAAACTTATAAATAAGAAGGCTATACGCTATCAAACCTTCGAAGTAAAGAAAGGAATAGGAAAAGATAAATACTGAATTGAAATGTAGACTCATGGAGGTAAAATTATGGCTGAAAAACCACACCTGAATTTAGTAATTATTGGTCACGTCGATCATGGTAAGTCCACACTCGTTGGAAGAATCTTACTTGATACCGGTCAGTTCCCACCACACATGGTAGAGAAATTCAGAGAAGAAGCAAAAGCGAAAGGAAAAGAAAGTTTTGCTCTTGCTTGGATTTTCGATCAACTCAAAGAGGAACGAGAACGAGGAGTTACTATTGATGTTGCGCACAAACGATTTGACACTGACAAATATTACATCACCATCATTGATGCACCTGGTCACCGAGACTTCGTTAAAAACATGATTACCGGGACATCCCAAGCAGATGCAGCTATCCTTGTTGTCGCAGCACAGCATGGTGTCATGGCACAAACAAAGGAACACATGTTCCTTGCCAGAACCCTTGGTGTGAAACAAATGATTGTTGCGATTAACCAAATGGATGCGACAAAACCTCCCTACGACAAAGCCCGTTATGAACAGGTGAAAGCCGATGTCCATACCTTAGCAAAAAGCGTCGGTTACAAAGATGAACAACTTCAGTTCATCCCTGTCTCTGCTTTCGAGGGAGATAACATAAAGGATAAAAAAGGAATCACCTGGTGGACTGGGGATACTATTTTGAAAGCTATTGACAAATTCACCCTGCCTGAGAAACCAGTGAACCTACCACTGCGATGGCCAATCCAAGATGTCTACACCATAAAAGGTGTCGGTACGGTTCCAGTCGGAAAGGTCGAGTGCGGTATCATGAAACCTGGACAAACACTGGTTTTTAAACCCAGTATGAAACCCGGTGGGGTTTCTGGGGAAGTAAAAACCATTGAGATGCACCATGAAATGATTAATGAAGCAATGCCTGGTGACAACATTGGTGTCAATGTCCGCGGTCTCAACAAAGGAGATATCAAACGAGGGGACGTCGCAGGACCAGCAAATGATCCACCAACTGTTGCCAAATCATTCATTGCACAAATCATGGTGTTGAACCATCCATCTGTCATCACGAAAGGGTACACGCCTGTCTTCCACTGCTACACAGCACAAGTTGCGTGCAGATTCGAAGAAATACAAAAGAAACTTGATCCGAAAACCGGGCAAGTCAAAGAAGAGAACCCTGATTTCATTAAAACAGGTGACGCCGCAATCGTCAAGATTGTCCCAACCCGTCCGATGGTCATTGAATCGTCAAAGAAAATCCCACAACTGGGACGGTTTGCCATCAGAGATATGGGGCAGACGGTCGCAGCTGGTGTCTGTTTAGAAGTCGAGGCGGTAAAGTAACATCCTCCTCTCTTCTTTTTATCTCTTTAATAATAGATAGGGGCAACCGAACATGTCAGCGCAGAAAGCACGAATTTCACTTACCAGCACGGAATCAACCAAGCTTGAGGAAGTGTGCACGCAAATTAAAATGATCGCAGAGAAAACCGGTGTCGCACTTCGAGGACCGGTTCCGATGCCAACGAAACGGCTCCGTGTTCCTTGTCGGAAATCCCCTGATGGTGAGGGAACAGAAACCATTGACCATTGGGAGATGAGAATCCATAAACGACTCATTGATCTGGATGCAAGTGATCGTGCATTACGACAACTTATGAGGATACAAGTCCCTGACGGCGTTCACATAGAAATTGTGTTAAAATCGTAAAAGAACAACTCTTTTTATAAGGATATCTTATACCCTTGCATTATTTGATTCACTGCTGAGGTAGCAAAGCTCGGTCCACCGCGCCGGCCTTGAGAGCCGGTTCTCCGCAAGGGGAGCGGGAGTTCAAATCTCCCCCTCAGCGTTTACTCTCTTTGGGCGTGTGGCCTAGCCTGGATAAGGCACCGGCCTTCTAAGTCGGTAATCGCGGGTTCGAATCCCGCCACGTCCGCTTCTCTTTCTCGGAGAGAATTGGGTTAAAAGACCCTATTTTTTCGTGCTTTTTTTATCCGTGTTTACCTATTCGAAATTTTTATTATATGGAGAACATTGATTTTTTTATTTTGGGGGACAATACAGTCCAACAATAAACCAGGTTGGATATTGAGAATACATCCCCATGATAAAATATAAATCCCGCTCTTTGAGCATCCAATCAAAATATTTGTACTTTAATTTATCCCAGAGAATACTCGGATCTTTGTAGGTTTTTCCCCAACTTCGATATGATTCGAAAAGTTCCCAGTCCTCACATTGCATGTTGTGTTCTTGTCCTTTACATCCTTGACATGTAAATCGGTATTTGAATATGTGTGGAATCTTGGTTATCTGTGGTATTTTCATTCCATCAAGATTAACGGTAAATGACCAGCTGTCCTTTTCGTAAATCTGTAATGGATCATTTTTGATGAAATCTATAAGCTCTATCGGTTTGATTAAACCAAGTGATGTTTTCTTTTCTTGGTAGCTTTGTTGAAGTGATTCAACAGAATCATTGAGTAAAGGAAGAACAATGTCATTTCTTCGATTCCAGTCCACTTTTGGTTTTGTTAGACTTCTGTCTATGATTTTAATCGAATCTGGTCTTACCTTACAACTTTCTTTTCTCCCGAGTTTATCTGAATCAGGTGTGCATTCCGCTTCGATGATATCAAATTTTGAGATCTTAACACTTCCAGAAAAATGTCTCATATCAATAGGATAAAGTCGAATCCATTCATTATCTTCGGTTATTCCAGCAGTGCATGCAACACTCCCATGGCGTTTACTGTATTCCGGATATGCTTTAGTGACAATCGTTATTCGCTTTTTCTCCCAGGTCATCGAATAGTCACCTCAGCTCCAAGTCGTTTTAGTTCTTCTGCGAGGATATGTCGATGACATAATTGTGGATCTTTCTCAAAACACATAAGAGCGAGTTTTTGTTTTTTTGAAAGTTTAATAATGTTATCAAGATATTCTTTTCTAGTTTTCAAATATGTAGCGTAATGTGCAAACAGGTTTTCGTAGTCTTCTTTTGTCTGAAGATTTTTTCTTAAATGACTTGGAATACCAAGGGGAGGGGTACTAAGATATTGGATCCCTAGTTTTTCACATAGTGTTGAGAGTGTTTGTTTTGTGTACCCGTATTTCATGCTCCAGGGATTGTTTCTGATGTCAACAAGGGTATTGATTTTATCTTGGATTAATCGCATGAAGAATTCATCAATGGATAATCCTTCATAGCCAATGGTTGTGATACCGATTTGATCTCGAACCAATAGCTTCTTCTTTTCGATTTCACTGAAGACGGTGTAATCTGGATGGCGATCATAGACATATTTGATAAGCTCTTTTTCAGTTAATTTGGATAATCTATTCAAATAGTGGTTTAGATCATCTGAGATGTCTATTTTAGGTAGGGAATTATCATGTATGAAATAGATATGGTTCGCATCTGTTGTCAAGATTTTTTCTCGTTCCATAGCGTCAATATCGTGGAAGAGTTCGAATGAATACGGACCGAATTTATATGGAACAAAATTGTATAATTTGCACGGTTTGTTCATTGAATATTCTGTGTTGAAAAGGAAGAAGATTTTCGCTAGTTTCATTTTTGAACACTTATGAGTACTTTGTAAGAAATGATAGAGGTATTTCTGTCTCATCATCATTTTCTTTACCTACATTTACAGATATTAATGTCTCTCTAAGGTGACTGAAAGTATTATTTTCCCGTTAGTTGTCTTTATTAAGATACCTATTTCAATCATTTAAGGATTATGAACATTGATATTTTTGTGTTAGGAACCAGTATAGAAATAGATATGTCTCGTATTTTTCATAATCTGAAAACGATTTTGAGATGATTTTCCAGAATCTCCGACTATGTTTTCGTTCGATAATGTGTGTCATTTCATGGAGAACAACATATTTTATCAAATCATCTGGTAAATATTTCATTTGAGTGTTGAACGTTAGGTTTTTTTTTAGAACTACAGCTTCCCCATTTTGATTTCATGTTCCTGAAATAGATTTTCTTGGGGGTGTATCTTATGTTTTTTACTGATTTTTTTTACATAGTCATATATGAGTTCTTTCAACTCGTCAACTGTTTTTTCGGTCTGTACTATTTTTTCTGTGGATTTATTTACTGTTTCGTTCACAAAAGTCATTTTGTTATAGATCCAATCGTGATGTTTCTCGATTAGATTATCATATTCCGTGTAGTTTTTTGGGAGAATGAGACATAATTTTCCTGTCCTGAATTCTAGTCTAGGGAATTTAATATCTCGATGAATGACATTGTAGTTTATGTCAAGGTTGTAGATTCTAACCTGCTTTTCCATAGTTCATCACATTAGCTATGAGTTGTTGATACAGATCATCCATCTCTTCAATCTTCATATCATACTCTTTCACATATTGTCATTCGATCATATATTGTTTCTCTTTGCATAATTCAACCTCCAAAAAAAGAAAGAAAAAATGAGAAAGCTTTTAGTGAGAATAGAAACGATTTCCCGAACAACGATTAAATTCAAAAGCCGTTTTTTTCGGGTTTTCTTGCCCAAATTCTCTCCTGTTGGGATGTTCGACTGCCGCCACGTCCGTATTTTCCTATAAAAGGTTTTTTTCTAGGAGGAAGTAATTTCGGGATACGACAGTTTAAATTATCAAAGGAAATATTTATAATTCCGATAAATTATATGATGCTTGGTGAATAAATCTATGAAGAGACATTTGTTTATTCCTCTGATCATTATTTTTTTTCATTATGTGGCCTCTCAATAGCCTTTTCAAATGATACCACAATAGATATGAAGAATTTAAAACCGTTAAATGTGGCTACCAATTTGTATGACATCCAATGGGAAATGAGCTATGGAAAAAGCCCGTTCTATGGGGCACGCTATGAAGGACCACAGCCAATTGGTGATTGCGATAACGATGGCGAGAATGAGTTGCTTATCGGCGGAAGAGATGCGATGTTACGAGTCATGGAATGGAACGAGAATTCACAGACATATGAACAGACACACACATTACGGTGTCCTTTCTTTCCGTTTCGTCGTCTTGACTCAGATGGATTTGCTATCGGTGATCTAACTGGTGATGGGGAAAACGAAATCGCGGTTTCATGGTACGCAACGGTTCATAAATTCATAAACGGTCGTTATCGTATTATTGCATGGAATCCATGGGTAGAATGGCACGGTGGTGGTAACCCTGATTGTTACATTGGTGATTGTGATAATGATGGTCTGAATGAACTCATTATGAGTTGTCGTGACTGGAGACGGTCAGTTCCTGAAATCGTTGTTTTCAAATGGGATGGGGCACGATTAGTGAAATATGCTGATTGGGATGATGTTGGTGTGAACGGAGAGGTCTTCATGGCAGGTCTTGGTGACGTGGATGACGATGGGGAAAATGAAATCGTCCTTGAATCCGGCAATAAGGTTGTGATATTGAACTGGGATAAACCGGCCAAGCAATTTGATCCTACCATCCTTGTTGACGCTCCCGCATCAGGTTATGAAAATCATCCTTTTGCTTGTATCTGTAAAGATAGTGATATGGATGGTGTCGATGAGATTCATATCGGGTTCTACACACCTAGGATAACAATTTTTGAATGGAATGGCTCAGATTACATAATAAAATTTGAAAAGGAATGGCCTGGTGAGGGATTACTTATCGAGGGTCTTGACGTGGGCGATGTTGATAATGATGGCAACGCTGAGGTGTGTGCAGGTACTGATGTCATCCATATCCTCCAATGGAACGGTGCCACCTATGAAGAAGAAGCCGTCATTGATGAAACATTTGGGGATTTAGCGGTGGTCTCCATTGGCGACTGCGATAATGATGGTAAAAATGAGATCAATGCAGCAAATGTGATTGTTGATTTTGGTGAAGAATACATGTCCTGGGTTTTCAAATATGAAATAATCACATAAACGTATGCATTGCTGAGAGTTATAACTGCAAATATTTCCTAGTATGAATCCGCGCAGTCACTCTGGGCATCAGAGGATTTTCCAGACATTCATCTGATTACTCGTCGTATTCACCGTATCATAGTATGCGATGATTTTTATCGTATGTCTGAAGAAAGAAAGTTTGTTCCACGTCCAAATGTACGGTGCCTCAGTATCAGTGAATTGTAATGTATTATCTTTGAAAAATTCGATTTTTTGAACGATTCCAACATCACCATTGACTTGCGCTTCTACATCGATTTTCCCGATAATCACCGTGAAGGGGAACGCTCCTTTGTCTGTTCCGAATAGAAATAAGTGCTTTTCAAGAGGAGTGGTAAACACGACACCAGGGCTTACATATTCTTCGCCTGAAGTGCGATAATCAATCCCGTTCCCAGCGGGACCGGAGTACCGGTCTGCTGAGAAGATATTCACCGTCCGGTCCCAGTGTTCGTGAACACCAAGGCTCGTTGACAGATACACTCCATCGTTTTCAGGGTCATAGACATTTGGAGGAGGAACTGCAGCTTGATGCAGATAGTTCTGTGACCCCTCAATAGGATTCGTTCCTTCTGTAAGTAAGAAATCATACATCACTGAATCGATGGCGACTGGGTCTTGTGAGAAGAATAAACTGTTCGTCCAATCATCGTTAAACGGGTACATCAAAAACTTTGCAATGGTTTTATGGTCCACCTTGGTCCCAAAGGTCCCGTCCCCAAGAAACAGGAGTGTTTTTCCACCAAGATGTTCATAGGCTAACAAATCCACCTGCGGGGCAGGATTCCCCATGGTTAACCCCGATATGTGGTATGGGTGGATATCGGACACCGGTTCGATGAACGATCCGAAAAAGTTTTTCCCTGAAAGAGTCACACCCGAATTAATAGGATGCCGCTTCAGTAGTGGCATATCAATGATATACTTTGCATTCACAACACAGGTTGGTAGTGTTCGGACTGTGCCATCGGAAAAATACATTTTCGTCGAGCTGGAAATTACCTGCTCACGACCGGTTGCCCCGCCAAGGGAGTCGACATAATGGATCTGCGTAAATTCCTCTACTAATGGATCGGCAGGATAGGTCTCATAATACACACGGTTATAGAAACAGTTCGGTATTGGTCGAGACGCATCATACAATGTAATATCGTCTTGGGCGACACCGACAACATTCACAAGCTGACGTAATAGTGCTTTCACCACATACGGGCTTGCATCTCTATCATTATCTTCTTTGACATACGGATCGCCAATACCACCTAACGCGTTATTGAAATTGAGTTTAATCGCGATCTTTTCCCCTGGTTGATAGCCTACGTTTCCATTCCCATGAACTTCGTTAAAATAACTAAAAACTAAATTCCACGCATCAGAATCATTTGCTATTCCAGCGAGCTGTTGAACACCATTCGAAAACATCTGATCAATCACAGCCTGGTTGTTGTTCTCCTCTTCCCACCAATATCCAACAAGGTTCTTTTCTGTGGCGTTTGGATTCCACACCCATACAACTCGACCAGGGTTCACACCGGTTCCTACACCCATAGGTTGTTTCGGGATAGGATCCCATGATACTGCTGCCGGTTCGTTTCCCTGGAAATAATTCGTTGCAAACACTGCGCCAGTGATGGTGAACAACACAAGAAAACCAGCAGCCATGGTTGGTACTGTTTTTGCGAATTTCGTCTTTGCATGTCGTAGCCAGACAACAAGACCCGTAAACAAGATACTCCAAAATGCGATATACCCAAGTGAAATCGACATGGCGACCTGTTGACAGGGATATTCTGCTCGTTGAGGCTTTGGGACTACCCGGATGAGAAACCAAGCGATAGCGATTATTCCGGCAAGATGGAACCAGATTCCCTTCCATCCACTAATTTTCTCCCATATCCGAGATTTTTTACGATGTGTATGATTCTTCATAGATTATCCCCTTACAAAAAGAGTAGCTGTTGCGCTATAAAAAGGTTTGCTCCATACTAAGAGGAATATTTGTTTTCTTCTCCTAATTAATCCATAGCGTATGTGAAAATGAGTAATGGTTCTTTATCAGAATCGTCTTCGTTTTAATGCTTTTAGCCACTTGAATTTCATTGTACCGGTGAGCAATCGATCGGTTTTAAACACCCACACCACGATGCTAATGGTAACCAAGGCAAACAGACCAACATACACAATACCTCCGATGACAAGTATGTAATCATCAAACAGCAACGCTCGTGATGCCATCATTGGATGGGAAAATGGAATCGCAAACGTCAATATCTTAATCGGTAAGGGGAGGGTATCAAAATCTGCGAACATTGTGATAAACATCGGTATCATCGCAAGCATCGTTATCGGGAAGGTGAGTGTTTGTGCACTCTTGTAGTTCTTCGCAAAGGTTCCAAGCAGCATACACAGTGAAAGCCCTGCGATGAGCGCAAGAAATAGTGAGATGCCGACCCAAATGAAATCTGTTGAGGAAAGGGTAAGACCGTACGCCGCTAGATTCACTCCGCCTGACATCTCGAAGCCTCTGAAATAAAACTGCATTCCAATCATGTAGATAACAGCGAGGAGCAATCCAATAATTGCTGCCGCAATAATTTTCCCGGTGACAATACTGGTTCGTTTCACTGGTAAGGTGAGTAACGTCTCAAGAGTTTTATTTTCCTTTTCAAGTGCCATGGAGGTAATCACGATACTGCCAGCCATAACGATGATCATCATCATGACAATTGGGATTAGTATCGATTGAGATGTCAGCATACCTGAAATCGTGTTTGGTGAAAGTCCAGCAAACTCCCTATTTTTATAATAGGTGGTTTCAATCCGTTGTGTTGGTGAGAGGACAAACGAGGCGTTCACTGTTGAATTCTGTTTGATAAGTTCTTTTGAAACGTTAGTGCTGATGAACGAAAGTAACGATTCAAGGATACTTGAGGAGATGGAATCCATTAAGCCTGTGCCTTTCATGATCCAGTACACTTCAAGGGTTCCTTGTTGTCCTTCTGTGATCCGTTCTGAGAAATTTCCTGGGATGATCACGACTGCGACCCCGTTATGTTGTTCGACGGTCTGGAGTCCGATCTGTAGATCCGCAGTCGATGTCGAGTTATACACTGATTTTGCGTACGTATGCAGGACTGTAGAAGCCATCGCACTATAACTGCTGTTATCTTCTGAAATGACTCCGATGATTGGTGGTTCTTGTGCTTGTTCTTGCATGCCTTGTAAACTGGTTCCCATGGTAGCAAAAATCAAGGCGATAACGATAATAGGGATGAATGTTGCTGGTGTGAGGAGCTCTCGTATCTCTTTTTTTGTGATGTTTCCTAGTCCGCTCATTCATGCACCGTCCGTATGAAGACTTCTTCGATATTACGTGCTTTATATTTCTCCATTAACGCCTTTGGTTTACCTGTTTCAACTATTTTTCCTTCAGCGATTAAAGCGATTCGGTCACAGAGATACTCTACCTCAAGCATGTTATGGGATGAGAGAAGCACGGTCGTACCGGTCTGCGCGGTGGACTTTATTAATTTTCGTATCTCCTGAGCGTTGATGACATCAAGGCCAGAGGTCGGCTCATCAAGGATGGCGAGTTTCGGGTTGGTCATTAATGCTCTCCCTACAAGCAGTCGACGCATCATTCCTTTACTGTAGGTATCAACTCGGTCATCGATACGCACCCCAAGATTCGTAATCTCGATACCTTTTTGTACCATAGCTGGGACTTCCTTTGGATCAAAGAAATTCGCGATGAACTGCAGATACGCTCTCCCACTTAGATTCTTATACGCCCCCGCATCCTCAGGGAGATAACTAATAAGCCTTCTGATTTCCGGGGCCTGTTTACTCAGGTCGTATCCTAATATGGTGACCGATCCACCGTTTATTGACAGAAGGGTGGACATCACCCGTAAGGCCGTCGTCTTTCCTGCTCCATTCGGGCCGATAAGTCCAAAGATTTCTCCTTCGTCTATTGAGAACGAGATACCTTTCACCGCATCTATTGACCCGTATTTCTTCACTAAATTTTTTACTTCAACTGCTGACATACTCCCGTTCCTCGTATTTGTTTTTTCCTTTTAAGGTATTCTCTTCCTCAAACCGAAACACTGAAACGAAGAAAACGTATGTGCACAACGAAATTACTGAATCGGCCATGAGGCAGACCATGAACAAAGAGTCATTTTTTAAAGGGTTGGCTCGGAATATTATTATTGTTGGTTTTGTCAGTTTGTTTACTGATCTCTCAAGTCAAATGGTGTTTCCTGTTGTCCCTTTGTTTTTACTCTCCCTTGGTGCAAGTGCATGGGTTGTAGGTCTTGTTGAAGGAGCAGCTGAAGCAACTGCTTCACTGCTTAAAGTCTTTTCTGGATATTGGTCTGATAAAGTTAAGAGAAGAAAACCATTTGTTTTTGCTGGTTATGGGCTTTCCTCTCTTACAAAACCACTCTTTGCATTTGCGCAGTCCTGGCCGTTTGTTCTATTGTTCCGTGTTGTCGAACGAGTTGGAAAAGGAATCAGAGATGCGCCACGAGATGCGATTATCGCAGAATCAGTGGATGTTTCCGTGAGGGGAAAAGCGTATGGTTTCCAACGAGCAATGGATGGTATTGGTTCGTTTTCCGGTGCAATTATCGCAGTTATTCTTTTACCGTTATTTGGGTACCGAGACCTTTTTCTCTTAGCATTCTTCCCGGGAATCATCGCAGTCCTGTTCGTCCTGTTTATCAAAGAGAAACGCGAACAAAACATACCCATGAAACAAGCGTCGATACCGTTTCGTGTGAGTATGAGACGACTCCCTCGTAACCTCCAGATATTCATCCTTGTTTCAACCATATTTGCTTTAGCAAATTTCGGGTATGCGTTCTTGATCTTAAAGACAAAAAACATTGGTTTTTCTGATAATATCGCACTGCTTCTCTATGTATTATTTTATATTGTGTATACGTTATGTGCCATCCCTGCAGGGATACTCTCTGATAAAATCGGTAGAAAACCAGTTCTTATTGCAGGATATATCTTATTTGCAGCTACTGCAATTTGCCTTATGTACACCGCGCAGCTGTACATGCTTATATTTGTCTTTATTCTCTATGGTGTTTTCTTTGGCTTCATTGATGGCGTACAGCGTGCCTTCGTTGTGGATTTAGCCCCCCCTGATATTAAAGGTACTGCCTTAGGGACCTTCCATACAGCAACCGGTGTAATTGCGCTGCCTGCTGGTTTTATCGCAGGAATTCTTTGGGATACGTTCTCTCCGCAGGCGACGTTTCTCTTTGCCCTTGCTCTGAGCATTTGTTCTCTCTTGTTGTTCACCTTTGTGAAAAATTCGAAACACCCCAACTAAGGTGTTATCGAACGATTCCACATGTTCCTCTATCCAATTCACAGCAGTGGTTTCTTCGTTCTATCAAAAGACATTTGCTTGATGGATATTACGTTCCATCTAAGATGAACAAATATTTAAGTAACGAGAATCTCTTTACTATATTGAGGGGCACCTATGCAAAACCAGGTAGAGATGCTGAATAAACATATTGAGTTTTTAAAATCACTTGATACCGAGGAATTTTACAATAAAGAAGAAAACGAGGTCCGAAAGTACGCTCGCAATACTGTCCAAGAACTTATCCAATTAGGGAACCAAGCAACTCACGAACTAATTGAACTCCTCCGTACTGAATTTACTTGGAGTTGTTTTTTTGCGATAACGATTTTTCGTGAAACCAAAGACCCCCAGGCAGTTCCTGCGATTATCGGTTTTTTAAAAAGAGAATCTGATGATTCCATGGCAAATGAAGAAGCAATGTTTGCGCTTCAGGATATCGGAGATTCTTCTATTATCCCCATTATCGAAGATCTTGAGGACACGTTTGACAATAAAAGATATAACTCGTATTTGGTAGGTGCGTTAACTGGGATTATTGGTCCAGCACCATATGATTTCATGGTTTCAATCACGAAGGATTTTATCAGTAAACCATGGCGATACAAAGGATGGTTCCACATTGAGGATTTCACCTATAATTTTGTGCAACAGGGGCGAGGCGATGCAATTCCTTTGCTAAAGCAGGTTCTTGACGTGAAAGGTATTACAGGAGCAGAAAAACGAGAACTTGAAGATACCATCAGGGCACTTGAAGATCCAGTAAGCTATGAAAAGGATATTTTAGAAATAACACATGAACTTTCCAAGGCTACCCAAGACGTTGGATTGTAAGGGATTTAACCATTAAGGGATTTACGATTATTCAATATCTCATTTTTTGTGTATTATATGTTTATTTCAAGAGAATATCATCACTAAATCTATATAATGGCATCGGTATTGAACTCTCTGGAGGGAACATCATTAGTTCTCAAAAACCGTCACTGAGAGCCTTGGCCGGTAAAAAAATCGATGAATGGGAAAAATATGTTATACGTAGCCCAACCGGAAAAAGGATTCTGGCGGCGTTCTACCGTTCTTCGTTCTACAGTTTATTTTCAATGAAAGTCAATGAGTTTCGCGATGACAAACTCCTTGAGGAGATAAAACAACATCCTCTCCCGAAGCATATTGCGATAATCATGGATGGAAACCGCAGGTTTGCCCAGGAACTTGGGTTCTCGTGGGAAGCTGGGCATATATTTGGGAAAGAAAAAATTGAAGAGGTTCTGGATTGGTGTTTTGATCTTAAAATACGTGTTCTAACGGTTTTTGCATTTTCCACTGAGAATTTTAAACGAAGCGAACAGGAAGTCAAAACATTGATGTTGTTGTTAAAGCAAGAGTTGGATCAGGCAAAGGAAGATTCCCGGATTCATAAAAATAAAGTACGGATACGGGTTCTTGGTCGCCTTAAGTCATTACCAAAAGACATTCAACAATCAGCACAGTCTATTATGGAGATGACTCGATCGTATAAAACATATCATTTGAACATCGCACTTGCCTATGGCGGTCGAGAAGAAATCATCCAAGCAATCCAACATATGGGACGTGACATTAAAAAGGGGAAACTGAAAGTGAAAGATATTTCTCAAAAGACGGTCTCCTCTTATCTTTATACCCGTGGTTTACCTGACCCTGATCTCATCCTTCGAACCTCTGGAGAAGAGCGTATATCGAACTTCTTATTATGGCAACTTGCGTATTCAGAACTCTATTTCTGTGATGTATACTGGCCTGCCCTCCAAAGACGCGACTTCCTACAGGCGATACAGACCTATCAGCAAAGAAAACGGCGTTTCGGGAAATGAGACCCTATTACTCCTTGGTTTCTTCTTTATCCATCAGAGACGCGTCATTTTCAACTTCTTCTGCTATCTTTGAAAGCTTTGTAAATTGACACGAAAAGAAATACAAGATTAATCCGAGACCTAAAAAGAGGATCGCAAATGCAAGGAGAGCACCAATGGTATCATCATTGAATCCAAATGGATGGAGTAGTGTTTCCACGAGGTAAATAATAAAAAGAAGACAGCCGATGATCAGAGAAAATCGACAGAAAAACCCTGTTTTCAGATCATTGTGTGCTGAGAAAAAATGTTTTTTAACCATTCAGGTTTCCTGCTCCACCCGCTAACTTTAAGGAACTTTCCACTTTACTCTGCAACTCAGTGAGTTTTTCTCTGCTACGTCCCTCTTGCTTTTCCAAAGTTGTTTTTCGCAATTCTAGAGACTCTTTGGCAGCAGTTAATTCCTTTTTAATATCACTTTTTCCTTTTGTTTTAATTAATAAGGCACCAATGCTTTTGTAAATAGGTGTTTTTTCAGTGACTGTTTCGATTTCCTTTAATGCCTCTTCGGTTTCTTTAATTTGAAGTTCCACCTGTTGTCGTTGTTGTGAGATCATCTGAAGTTGTGCTCGTGCCTGTTGTAATCTGTTGATTTGATCCTGCAGCTGAGGAGATAATTCTTCACCTGGCATTCTGTTTTTTCTCCTTTTGTTGGTGGTAATAATCGTCTCCTTCTTAAACATATTCATTTCACAAAAAGTTATATATGCAAAACCCCTATCATATATATAATAGAAAATATTATATAGAAAGTTCCAAATATACAGAGAAAGATATTATTATCCTAAATGGGGGATTAAAAATATGATGAAAAATGATAAAATAATTGTAGTGTTAGGCGTAGCTACACTTATTTTTGCCTCAATTGGTGTGTATTATTGGGTCCCAAATACCGCAGAATCGCAGCCTGTGAGAGCAAATGAATTTATTGATGTCACTGGCAACTTAAAAGATATGCCTGGTTCTATTACTGTTTCTGATAGCTGTCCATTTTACCCACTTATAGCAACACCATTGTCCGTGAATTATAATGAGAACGGAGAACAATCAGTTATACCACTATACGTCATGAATTTTGATAACCCATCAACAGCGGTTACACGGCTGCAAGATCAGTTAGACCATGGGTTCACTAGTGAAACAATTAAGGATGATGAATCTGCCGAAAACGCCTCTTTACGAATTGCAAAAACCTACTGGACCAGTAGTGAAGCAGCCTTAATTATCGAATATGATGAACCTGGATATGATTTAGGTGTATTGGCTACCCCTATCGCTTCTTATCTGAGGATTCCCGTGATTGTCACCAAAGAAATGGATTCTGATGTGATTAGCGTTCTAAACGACCTTGGTGTGGAAAAAACCATTGTCTGTGGTAACAATATCAAGGGTTTCGGTTATGTGTTAAGATTTAATTCCGTTGATGAGGTTTTGAACGCATCGATTATCGTTGTTGAAAATAAACTGAAGCAGAACGTCGACTATATTACTCTTACAAATCCAGTGGATGCTTGGCCACCGATGGTGTTAGATAGTCAGGAGTTTACCTTTGGACCGACAAAAATAAAATCAGGCTCCATGAGCGAGCTTGTAAGTACTGTTTTTGGGCTGTTATCCGGGAAAGGTTCGGTCACCTGGAGTTTCACCATCCCTAAGGATTATAAATATGCATTGATTAAATTCGAAGGGGTGAACCATGATGCTGAAAATTGTGACACTATGGGGGACAAGGTATCATTTATGATGGGCCCTAATATAGAAGGAGTACCAGCCGGTTTAAAAAAATTTGAAGTAAATCCCGGGGGTACAAATGCAGGTGGTATCGCCGAAAGGGACGCAAGTGGGAACATCATCAAAGATGTTGTTTATTCTGAATCAGTCGTCTATGGACGAGGTGGCGTTGAGTATACCATTGTTGCTAGCGGTACCTGGTTAATACAAAAAGAAGGGGAAGTGTCCGCTCGAGTTGTGGTCGAAAAACTCGAAGACCCTGTCTATCCCATGATGAAATGTCTATCCTCTGTTGCACCGTATTTGACTGCGTACCATAAGGGGATTATCTATGGTACACCTGATTTTGCGTTCACTGCTGATGATGATAAGATTACTGATACTGGAGAAACCTGCCCTGGTCTCTACGTGGGTGGAAAAAATCCGAAGCTGGTACCGATATCAAATAAATATTTTTTTGATCACATACATGTTCCTTTGAACAACTTACTCGCTGAACTTGCAAGTCTCCCACTGAATGATGATCGAGACATCAAAGGATTACGAGATTATTACAAGGATAGTCCTGTGTATATTGCTTTAGTAGGCGATGCGACCGTTCTTCCGAATTACTACTACCAAAATCATGCTGAGCCTGTCGGGGACATTGATGGAGATGGGATTGATGATACAGCTTACTATAACGGTGGTGGAACCCCCAGTGATGTTCTCTATGGGAATATCGACCCTATACCGTATGACTGGTCCAATTTAGCGAACGATGTCTATAGTGACAATGAGAATAAATATCCCTTCATTGAAAACATTGTCGGTCGGATAACCGGTTGGGATGCTCAGGATGCAAGTGCATTGATACTCAAAAGCGTGTTCTATCATGAACTTACCAGCAACCTAAATACCTGGAAAGATAACTACGGTCTCATCGTTGGAGGAGGTCAGGATTTCCAAAAACCGTTAGTCAGGTACTTCATCTTTGGTGACTTGTTTAAAATGATTAAACGTGGCGAACCTATGAAAGCCTTCACAGGGTACGCTGAAATGACCTATAAGCGAGCTGCAAATGACGTTGTTGATCCATTAGGATTCGACTTGCAGGGGGCTTTATATGAGGAAGGTATGGAAAAGGGTCTGAGCGAACAAACGTTATCCGAAATTAAAAGCAGTAACATCTTAAACAGGCTCTTCTTTGAAAAATGGCAGGTCAGAAGACTGGCAGGGGAAGGCAGCGTTAAAGGCGGAGATATCTTTGAGTCCAGCAACTTTTTGTTTGTCAATGGTCATGGGAATCAGTTTCTCTTTGGTGTGGCTGGAAATGATTTAGTGGCATCAGGAATTGGTGGGCCACTTGTGAAATCATTGGTTACGAAAACTATTGTACCGATCGCTGGTGGTTTCATAGGCCCTGGAGGAGACTTAGCCTCCGCAGGTGAATATAACACAAGAACCGTTTCAAACATGAATCTTGGGCCATCGTTTATGTGGTTGGAAAGCTGTATCTGTGGGAAACTCGATGGAATGTACGCACGGGCCAATATTGGTCAATCATTATTACATGCTGGCGTCGCTTCTCTTATTGCATCGCCTACCGGGTCAAATATTGGGGGCGGTTACCTTGAGCCAAAGAAAACAAAATATGATTTCCCAATTCAAACATATCTCAAATACATCAAAGCGAAAGGCCAGTGGAATAAAGGGATCTTCCCTGATGCACACTTTGGGGAGAAGATCTATGAAGATCTCTGTTCCAATCTGGTGAAGTTCAACACCAGTGTAGGATTAGCATTACGGAATGCAAAAAACAGCTATTTGCCTACAGATGCACCCTGGCAGCTCTGGTGGTCACCTCCCCTTAATATCTACACAGGAGACACACAGGTAGATCTTGCACTCGCACAGAACAACTACGCTGATTTATACAAAACCACCGCATCGAAAGGCCTGAGCCCGATGATGGAATCAAAATACGTCAGCTTCCAGGAATACATCCTTTTTGGTGACCCGGCGTTAAACACCTACGAACCATGCAACGAAGGGAGATAAGCGCCCTTTTCTATCATTATTTTTTTTTCCTTGGAACGAGAACCAGTGTTATTGAAGAATACCTGCTGCTTTCATTTTCTGAAAATTCTCAGGATGCTGCTTAAAGAACGCATGAACTGGTTCAAGGATTGCATTAATATGATGTGCTGTTGCGTTCTTTAAATCCAGAGGATGAAGCCCTGTAAGGAAGGCGTGTTCTAAGTCTGCGTACGTCGAAAACTCAAGATTTCCCCCGAATTTCTCAGGTCGTTCAATCAAAAAAGGCTTTCCGTCAAGGTCAGGGAATATCACGAACTTACAAATCTCAAGTACCGGGTTTCCCTCGAGTTGTTTCTCAGGGCAGTACGCCTTGCTTAATTTCTTTATTACTACATCAGGGGTATCATGGATCGAGATCATGCTGTCTGGTTTGCTTTTACTCATTTTTGCTTCGATTGGGTTCATGCGGCCACCTGCTTGTAACCCCGTGAGCAATGGTGTATGTAGCGCAACAGGAGCTATCCGTCCTATTTTTTTTGCCACATCTCGTGCAAGCATATGAGCGTGACGTTGGTCTGTCCCCCCGTACGCAACATCCAACTCAAGATAAAAGATATCTGAAACCTGCATCGCTGGGTAAAACAGTTTTGAAAGGTCTTTTTCTGCTTCTTCTTCCCCTCGCCCCATGATGTCCATCGCACGTTTCACCCGGGCAACCGACGATGCTTTCGCTGTCTTTAACACCAACTCCCAATATTTAGCATCGTTGACATAATCACTTGCGTACACAAACCGGACCTTACTTGTATCAACTCCCATCGCTGCAAAGCAATCCTCCATATATTTCCCGCAGAGTTTGATCTTTTCGATATCTCCACCGAGTTTATCGTTGATATAGGCATGCCAATCAGCAAGCAGTACCGTAAAATCAAAACCACAGGCGAGGAAATCCTTTATCTTATTAGTGCAAATCTCCCAACCGAGATGCACAACCCCTGATGGTTCAAACCCGATGTATGCTTTTGGGTTTGGTTTACTTAACACCGTTTTCAGTTCTTCGACGGTAACGACTTCTTCTGTGTTTGCGGTCAGTCTTTCAAGTTTTTCCATGGTTTAGCACCTTTTTTCTATCGTGTCAGTTTCTTTACCACATGATCAACGATTTTATCGGAGACACCAAGATAGTTCCTCGGGTTCATAACTTCTTCGAGTTCTTTCCTCTTGAGCAGTTTTGCAACCTTTGGATTTTCAAGTAATACGGAGAGTAGATGTCTATTGTCATTGACTGCCTTCAGAGAACAGGTTCTCACCAGCTCATGAGCATCACCCCGGCCCATGCCTTTCTGCACAAGTTTCGTCATGACTGCCTCAGCCATAGGCAACCCTTTTGAATTCTCCAGGTTCTCCCGCATCCGCTCCGGGTATACCTGCAGGCTCCGAAACACCTTATTCATCTGAAACACAATCCAATCCGTCATAATCAATGAGTGAGGAAGGATGAATCGTTCTGAAGAGGAATTACAGAGGTCTCGCTCATGCCATTGGATGGCGTTCTCATACGCAGGGATAATGAAGCTTCGTATAACACGAGCTAACCCACAGACTTGTTCGCAGAGGATCGGATTTCGTTTCTGTGGCATCGTCGATGAACCGACCTGTTTTTTTGCCTCGAATGCCTCCGAGACTTCCCCAATCTCACTGCGTTGCAAATTCCGGATCTCCGTAGCAAACTTCTCCATACTACTTGCGATATTCGCTAACACTGACAACAGTTCGATATAGCGATCACGGCCCACAATCTGCGTTGCTGCATCCTCAGTTCCGAGTTTCAAATCGGCCATAACAAGCTCCTGGATTTTCAACGCATGTTTCCCCATCGCTGCACCAGAGCCGACCGCACCAGACATCTTCCCGACCAACAAGCGTGATTTACACTCATGAAGCCGTTCCATATGACGGTCGACTTCCATCGCGAACACCGCTATTTTCAACCCAAAGGTAATCGGAATGGAATACTGGCCATGCGTCCGTCCTGCCATGATCGTGTTTTTGTATTCCTTCGCAAGACTGACGAGGGTCACACGCAGTTCCCTTACTTGTGCTTTGATTAGATCTGTTGCGGCTGCGAATTGCAATGCATTTGCGGTATCGACAATATCATAGCTGGTTGCACCGAGATGAACGTATTTTCCGGCATCACCACTACAGGCCTCGCTTAAGGCCTTGGTGACTGCCATGATGTCATGCCTGGTTTCTTTCTCGATTTCATTGACTCGTTTTACCGTGACGTATTTTACAGAGGCTTTCTTTGAGATTTCGTCTGCAGCCTTTTTTGAAATATTGCCGACAGCAGCATGAGCACGAGCGAGTGCAGCTTCAACATCTAAGAGATATTGTAGCTTACTTTTTTCACCGAATACTTCTTTTATTTCTTTTCGCCCATAGCGAAAATCAAGGGGACACACAGGGTTCTCCATACGGCCTCCGACCTAGAATCATCTATGAGTTAATGTCTTTTTTGGGGCTCATTCTCTTATGAGCTCTTTTTCAATAAAACAGCAAGTTCAGCGGCAATTGCCTGGAGACGAGGGTAATGACGGTGCAGTTTACCAACTAACTCTCGGAGTTGTGTGATCGTTCCCATCACCAGAATATCCGCAGGGTTTTTTTTCAACTCAAAGGCATCTCTAGGGATTGCCACCTCACCTCCTAGAGAAAGCATGTCTTGTTTCATGATAATCGCATCCTGCAATATGATTTTCTCTAGTTTTATAATCTTAAAAACCGCTTTTGGAGCCATGATGTCGATGCTGTTCGGATCGCTTCCTATCTTTTTGATTTCTTTTCTTGCAGAAGCAAGGGAATCAACGGTAATGAATTGAGGATTATGTGTTGTCATCAGAAGATGAAACACAATCTGTCTTATAAGAATATATGGACATATCCTATCGATGAAAGGTACCTACCTCCTTATCATGAAACTTCCTAAGAAAACCTCTCTTATGGTAGGAAAACTCGGAGTGATTCAATTTAAAAAAGGATGGTATGTGTACGTTGGTTCTGCGTTAAACGGGCTTTATCAACGGATTCAACGACATCTCAGGACAGAAAAAAAGGTTCATTGGCATATCGATTATCTTCTCCCGTTTATCGAGATCGTTGACATATTCTATAAAGAAAATGATCAAAAGGAAGAATGTACAATAGCTCAAGTTCTCGAAAGGAATTTTACCCATATTCCCGGGTTTGGGTGCAGCGATTGTTCCTGTAAAAGTCATTTATTCCATGGATCATACCAAGAAATAATACAGGAGGCAAAAACCCTTCAAATGAGATCATCTCTCCTGGATGCAAACTCTTAAAATCATCTTCTCTATGGGTACGACCATGGTTTCTATTATTTATTCAACAACTGATACCGTCGACACAGCAAAAACTATTGCACGCTCACTCGTAAAAGAAAAACTTGTTGCTTGTGCCCACATCATACCTAGGATTGAGTCCGTCTACCGCTGGCAAGGAAAAATTGAGGAAACCACTGAATGTGTTCTCCTAGCAAAAACCACTGACCGTAATGTCGAAAAAGCAATACAGAAGATCCGTTCCCTCCATCCGTATGAGATCCCTGAAATTATCGTGTTTCCCCCAATTGGCGGACTGAAAGAATACCTTGACTACATTGAAATGGAGACCGCATGAAATTTGTTGCATTGGTCTCCAGTGGGATTGATTCACCTGTTGCAACGTACCTGCTTTCAAAGAATGCAGATGAGATTGTTTTACTTCATGCTGATAATCGGCCGTTTACCGATGACCGTGAGATAGACAAATTTATTACCCTTGCCAAATACCTTAAAAAACTGGTACCTTCGGAACTAAAAGCAATGCTCGTTCCTCATGGGAAGACTCTTCAATCCTACATAACAAACTCAGATAGCAAATTCACCTGCGTCGTCTGCAAACGGATGATGCTCCGCTATGCAGAAGCAATCGCAACAAAAGAACACGCGGATGCAATCATCATGGGAGATTCCCTCGGTCAGGTTGCATCACAGACGCTTCAAAACATCCGCGTCGTGGAACAAGCAGTCAACATCCCGATTCTCAGACCATTGATCGGATTTGATAAAGAAGACACGATTCAGATAGCAAAAAAAATTGGGACCTTTGAGTTATCAATTGCACCTGCTCATGGCTGTGATGCAGTCCCGGCCAAACCATCCACCCAGGCACGTCTTGAGCAGATACTTTCCGAAGAACAAAAAATCAACATCGATGAGCTTGTACAGCATGCAATCACGCACGTAAAAACCGTCACACTCTAACATGTCTCAGTCAAAATAGTTAATAAATAAGACGGAAGAAAACCATATTTTTTTTAAAAAATCAAAAGACTTAAAAACCATTCAACTATACTACAGTTTGTAGCTTAAGATTTTTGCTATACTATATATTGTATGTGGTGATGGGAGATGAATTGCCCCTATTGTAATCATATTGACACGAAGGTTACCGACTCTCGCGATACAGGAGGATCCATACGCAGACGACGAGAATGTCTCAACTGCAACAAACGATTCACGACCTACGAATACATCGAAATGGCACCACTTTTCGTCATAAAAAAAGACGGCAGACGAGAACGATTCGACCGCTGTAAAATAAGAAACGGAATAGAAAAAGCACTTGAAAAACGTCCAATCACCTACGAAAAAATCGAAGAAATGATTGATGGAATTGAAGAAAAAATCAGACGCGTCGGAAAAGAAGAAATCGGAACCTCACTCATAGGGGAATACGTTATGGATGCATTAAAAGAAGTTGATCACGTCGCCTACATCCGATTCGCATCGGTTTATCGGCAGTTCACTGACGTCACCAGCTTTGAAAAAGAGGTTAAAAATCTCACAGAAAAATAGGAGGAGATGTACATATGATACGAAAGATAAAAAAAAGAGATGGGAAAATTGTTGACTTCAACCCAGTCAGAATCACAGAAGCAATCTGGAAAGCAGCACAAGCAGTTGGTGGAAAAGACTACAAGAAAGCAGCTGAACTCACTGACAAAGTTATCGCAATACTTGAGAAAGAGTTGAAACGTAGTGAAATCCCTACCGTTGAACAAGTCCAGGATACCGTCGAAAAAGTCATCATCGAGGACGGTCATGCGAAAACCGCGAAAGCATTCATCCTCTACCGGAAACAACACCAGGACATGCGAGAAATCGGAGGATTACTCAAAGACATCGATGTGGTTGATGATTACCTCAGCATGTTGGATTGGAAAGTCAACGAGAACAGCAACATGAGCTACTCGCTCCAAGGATTGAATGTATACGCTACAGAAAGCATAATATCGCATTATTGGCTCAATAAGATCTACCCACCAGAAATCGGAGACGCTCACACCAAGGGAGATTATCATATTCACGATCTTGGCACTCTTGGAAGTTATTGTGTAGGGTGGGATTTAAAAGACCTGTTACTTCTTGGTTTCAAGGGAGTATCTGGAAAGATTGAAAGTAAACCAGCGAAGCATTTCAGCACCGCTCTTATGCAGATTGTTAACTATTTGTATACATTGCAAGGTGAGGCAGCAGGTGCACAAGCGCTTTCAAACTTTGACTCCTTACTCGCCCCGTTCATCGCCAAAGATGCTTTACAATATGGTGCAGTAAAACAAGAAATGCAGAAATTCCTTTTCAACATGAACGTACCCACACGGGTCGGTTTTCAAAGTCCGTTCACCAATGTTACTATGGATCTTACCGTCCCTGGTTACATGGTTGAAGAACCAGCGATCATCGGTGGGAACCTAACGGACAACAATTATAGCGAGTACACCAGCGAAATGGATATGATAAACCATGCATTCGCGGAGATCATGCATGACGGAGACGCAAAAGGACGACCGTTTAGCGTTGATGGTAACTGTCTTTGTCCGATTAAAAACTCCGGCCATACCAAACTCGTACGGATAGGAGAATATATTGATGGTCTTATGGACAAACAAGCACCAACGTACTTCAAGGAAAATGACTGCCAGGTTCTAGACGTTAGGAAACTAGGGCTAAAATGTTCAGGGGTGAAAAATGGCAAAGTACGCTGGGAGCGTATCAACTATGTTGTTCGCCATCCACAAAAAAATCTTCTGAACATTGCCACCACGGGAGGTTTCAATATTAATGTTACTCCCTCTCACTCAATCTTCGTTCTCCGGAACGGAGTTATTCAAGATTGCCCAGCATCTGAACTAAAGGAAGGAGAATATCTCATCTCACCAAGAGTCATACCTTCGGAAGAAGAAAATCGAGAAATTTCTCTTTCTCAAGAATTTATTCGCAAAGGCAAACAAGATGGGTTGTATCTTACAAAAGTAAGAAAAAATCATGTTGCGTATAAAGAGAAACGCCAATGTAATGCAAAAACCAAATATGACTATATGGTCGATGTCGTTCCTTTAAACAATATCGCATCAAGACTAACAGATTTTGATCTATCGAAGGCAATGCTTAATTTAGCAGGTTCCAAAATTAAAATTGCTGATTCTTTAGCATTTACTACAGAGCTTATCGAATTCCTTGGGTGGTATTGCGCAGAAGGATCTGCTGAACGAAATAAAAAGTACGGTGGCATCAGTCTTGGTTTCAACTTGCGTAAGGAGAAAAAAGTTGCTGCCCATGTCGCTGGTTTAGTTAAAAAAATCTTCAAGGTTCCTGTTATCATCCGTGAAATTAAAGAGAGAAACCTCATTGAAATCCGCGTGCATTCCAAATTGGTACGACGTATACTCTTAGAAGTCTTTGACGTTGGGAATAGAACCGGTAAGAAAGTCCCACAAATTATCTTCGGATTATCATCTGAGAAAAAACAAATATTTTTAAATTCATATTTCAGAGGTGATGCGTGGATTACTAAGGATATTATTGCAAATTCAAACTCTGAAGAACTGATCTATGGTCTTTCAACGTTATTAAAACAACTTGATGTTTTCCATACGCTTACTCCATATACTTCACAGGGGAGGAGGTACTGGAGAATTAATATCTGGAATAACAATAAGCTTCTCTCCAAAACATCAAGGTCCATTGGAAAAACACCAATCAAAGAAAGCGGTCTTGAGGATCTAGCTGGTAAAATAATTGAAAAAAAACCATTCTATTATGATGCTAAAAAACGACGATTTGCTAATACAGTGAAGCGAGAATTATCACACTTTGGGATAACAAAACAGCATTCGGTCAGCCTCCAAATCGTAAAGAAAATCCTTGATGAAGCACGAGCCTTGCATATTGAAATACCCCCTGCTCTTCGCGATATCGAAGCAGATAATCTTCTCTTCTTTAAGATCAAACATATTACACCAGCTGTCACGTCGAATGGATGGGTGTACGATTTCTCTACGGATACTGAGAACTTCATTGCCCATCAATTTCTCGTTCATAATACCTTTCCCATCCCTACCTATAATATTACTAAGGATTTCAACTGGGAGAACGACAACCTTCAGCCGCTCTGGGACATGACCGCAAAATACGGCATTCCCTATTTCTCCAACTTCATCAACAGTGACATGAAACCTGATGATGCCAGAAGTATGTGTTGCAGACTTAAGCTCGACAACAGAGAATTACGAAAACGCGGTGGTGGTCTTTTTGGTGCGAATCCGAAAACCGGATCTGTTGGTGTCGTCACCATCAACATGCCACGGATCGGGTATCTTGCGAAAGATGACGCGGATTTCTTTGAACGACTTGACACACTGATGATGCTTGCACGACAGAGCCTTGAGATCAAACGAGACCTTATTGAGAATCTTACAGAGAGCGGGTTGCATCCGTACTCACGGTTTTATCTTTCCGATGTAAAGAAGGTCTTTGGCGAATACTGGAAGAATCATTTCTCCACGATTGGTCTCATCGGTATGAACGATGCCCTGCTTAACTTCATGAATAATAGTATTGCTGATAAAGAAGGTAAGGCGTTTGCTGAAAAAGTTCTTGACTTCATGCGGAATCGAATAGCGGATTTCCAGCAAGAAACTGGGAATATATTTAATCTTGAGGCCACACCTGCTGAGGGCACAAGCTACAGGTTGGCACGTATTGATAAGAAGGAATATCCTGAGATTCGGACATTCAACCAAGAGGTGTATGCGCAGAACCGAGGCAGAGATGTCGAGCCGTACTACACGAATTCCACGCAGCTGCCTGTTGGTTTCACCACGGATGTATTCGAGGCACTTGACCTCCAGGATGCCCTGCAGACAAAATACACCGGTGGTACAGTTCTACACATCTTCCTTGGCGAGGAGGAGCCATCGCCGACTGCAACGAAGAATCTTGTTCGGAAGGTCGCACAGAACTACTCGCTCCCCTATTATACCATCACCCCGACGTTCAGTATCTGCCCAGATCATGGGTACATCGCTGGTGAGCATCAGTTCTGCCCAACCTGTCAGGCTGTAAAAAAGACTACGGAATGCGAAATCTATTCTCGGGTAGTCGGCTACATCCGCCCGGTGAACCAGTGGAACAAAGGGAAACAGCAGGAGTTCCGCGATCGAACAACATTTGACCTCCAGGAGAAGGTACTTGTTACGCAATGAAGATAGGTGGCTTTCAAAAAACATCGTTGCTTGATTATCCAGATCGGATTAGTGCGATAGTCTGGGCTAGCGGATGTAACTTCCGCTGCCCGTTCTGTTATAATAAGAGTCTTGCGCTGGGAACCGCTGAGTTATTCCCTGAGGATGAAATCCTTTCGTTTCTTTCGAAGCGAAAAGAACAGCTTGAAGGCGTGGTGATTTCTGGTGGAGAACCTTTGGGGCAAGAAGATATCGTTGATTTTATTGAAAAAATTAAGAAGCAAAGGTTTCTGGTTAAGATTGATACGAACGGTGGGTATCCAGAAAAACTTGGTGAACTCTTGGAAAAACAGCTTGTTGATTACGTTGCCATGGACGTGAAAGCTCCTAAAAGTAAATATCATCAGCTCGCTGGTCTGCCGGTGGAAATGGCGAAGATTGAAGCTTCGATTGATCTGATTAAAACCAAGGCACCCGCATATGAGTTCAAAACAACCTTCATCCCAAGCCTGTTAAAAAAAGAAGACATCATTGAAATCGCACGATGGCTTAGCGGAGCAGATGCGTATTATCTGCAGCAATTCAAACCAATTTCGCCGCTCATGTCATCCGTTCTTGAAAAGACGGTTCCTTATTCTCGGGAGTATCTGTACGAAACACTTACTGTAATTAAACCATTTTTTAAACGCTGTGCTGTGAGAGGTGTTTAAAACATTGAAATAGTACATATTCAATGAGGTGTTCCATGGAGTATGAATTAGCGATTGTTGGTGCTGGTCCTGCTGGTTTTTCCGCTGCGATTTATGCGAAACGATCTGGGATTTCCACGGTTGTGTTTGATCGTGGGAGCGGGGGTGGACTCTTACAACTTGCTCCGAACATCGAGAATTACGCTGGGTTTGTTTCTATCCCTGGGATTGATCTTGTTGAGAAGATGAAGCAGCATGCGAGTAAATACGCTGATTTTCATTTCTATGAGGATGTCAAAGATATTACACCATCGTCGACTGGCTTTATGATTACGACTGAAAAGGCAACATATCAGGTTGGAGCTGTGATTCTTTGTACTGGTACGGAGCATAAAAAACTCGATGTGCCCGGTGAATCTGAGCTTGTAGGTAAGGGAGTGTCGTATTGTGCGACATGCGATGGTTTCTTCTTTAAAAGCAAACGGGTTGCCGTAGTTGGTGGAGGTAATACTGCTCTTATGGAATCTATTTTTTTAAAACAATTAGGATGTAAGGAAGTCTATGTTATCCATCGTCGTGATCAGTTCCGTGCAGAGAAGATCTACGAGGATGAGGCACGGGAAAAAGGAGTGCATTTTCTTTTCAATACGATTGTTGAAGAGATTCATGGGAAAGACGCAGTCTCCTCAGTTGGTCTTTTTAATTTAGAAACGACGGAACGATCGCAGTTAGCTGTCGATGGCGTGTTCGCTTCTGTTGGGGTGTTGCCCCAAAATGAGATTGCAAACGCACTTCACTTAACGATGGATGAAAACGGATATGTTGTCGTTGATGCCGGACAGCGAACAAGCGTTCGGGGTGTGTACGCCGCTGGTGATATCACCGGTGGTCTCCGGCAGGTGGTGACTGCGTGTGCCAAGGGAGCGGTTGCTGCGTTGTCAACAACTGAGGTCCTTGGGAAGAAATACCCGTATTAGAGCGTTGGTATCTGTTCGTATTGTTTCTTTTTCAGGAGATCGATCAGGTGGTCACCGCTTTTTTTTACCGTGGCACTCATGGTACCTGACATTCTCTTGGGTTGTATGCCAATAAGGATAATGGTCTCTGCTTCAGCCTCGAGATACGTGATGAGAAGGAGTAGTGGTATCCCATGGGTGCTGATGTGCATCGTCCCGAGTTTTTCTTTCGGAATTCTTCGTATTTCACCAGGAGGGAGGTTCATGTCTGCAGCATCGATAAAAATAAGGGTGTTTGGTTTCTGTTTCTTGACGACTGCTGTGTAATTCTCTGGTGTTGTACCACAGTCAAGGATGGTAAAGTTCCTGGGGTCCTTTTTCATTTTATCAGCAATATAAGGTCCGATTCCATCATCGCCTCCATCTCGGTTGCCGATGCACAGGATGAGAGTCGTATGTTCCATCTCTTGTTCACCATCTCATCGTGAATATATTACCTTCTGATAGGTCAAGACGTACCACATGATGCCGGTTCCGGCAGTAGAAAGAGCGCTCAGTAGCATGTCAAGGGTGAAGAAAACATAGGCCATTACCGTCAGCAGGACCGCTGTGGCAAGATACATAGAGAGCGATTGGCTTTTTGCTTCTTTGAGATGGTAATTTCGCATGATCGCTGGTATCGCGGTTATCATAAATCCGAAATTGATGCTTGTGAGAACGAAATCCTGCCATTGCCACATGATTCTGTAGTGATAGCAACAGAGAATATAAATAAATCCTCTGTATCGCATACCATATAAAAAAACGATGTTCTTGGAGAAATCATGGTAAAAAAAATCGCACTCGCACAGGGAGCTGGCGGCGAACTGATGGACCAGCTCATCAAAGAAAACATATTGAAATTTTTTACAAAACAGGGTGATGCAGAGGTTTCCCTGGCTGCCCTTGATGATGCCGGTGTCATCGATGATATTGTGTTTTCGACTGATTCTCATACCGTCCAACCCTTGATTTTCCCCGGTGGTGACATCGGGTCGCTTGCTGTCTGTGGGACGGTTAATGATGTCGCGATGGTCGGAGGAAGGCCGTGTGCGTTATCAGCTGGTTTTCTCATCGAAGAAGGATTCTCCCTGGATACCTTTCAAATCATCGTAAAAAGCATGGCACGCACCGCAGGAAAAGCAGATGTTCCGATTATAACGGGTGATACAAAGGTCGTTGAAAAGGGTGCGATTCAACAGTTCATGATCAACACCAGCGGTATCGGGAGACGCAGCCCGGTTCTTGAGAGTAACATCAAGGAAGTGAAGCGACACCGAACATTCAAGAGTCGTTGGTTACTTGATAGTAATCTTTCTGAAGGGGATGTCTTGCTTCTTTCAGGGAATATCGGAGAGCATGGCATCGCACTGTTATCGTTCCGTGAGGGGTATGGCTTTGAGACAACCATAAAATCGGATGTCGCGCCATTGAATGGTCTCATGGAAAAGCTCCTTGCTGAAGGAGGGATCGTCGTAGCGAAAGACCCGACGCGTGGTGGGCTTGCGAACACGGTCAATGAGTTTTCTGAGAAATCAACGGTAGGAATTCTTCTTCATGAAGATGCGATTCCGATTCCTAAAGGAGTACAAGCTGCTTGCAACATGCTTGGTATTGACCCCTTGGAGATCGGTAATGAAGGAAAGGTGGTCCTGGGTGTGGTCAAAGAAAAAGCTGAGGACGTCCTTGCTGTGCTACGGAAACATCCCTTAGGAAAGCATGCAGCAATCATTGGGCAGGCGACCAATACGGTTTCTCGTGTTGTGATGCAAACCACGGTTGGTGGTAAGCGCTTTATCCGGAAACCACTTGGTGATCCTGTCCCACGAATTTGCTGATACAAGGAAACTTGTATTAAAATAGAGAAATATCTTTTAATAGGACAGAGGTTATCGATACCGGTATGGGAAAAAATAGAGATCTTCTGAAGGTCCTGCTGTTAATTTTGATTGGGATGTTCATCCCGTTCCTTGGGTCTATTACGCTTTCGTATGGGTTTGAGCCGAGAACAATTTTTGTCACGTTTTTGTATTTTCTTGTCATCTTTGGTTGTGAGCTTGGGTTTGTGTACCTTTATTTTACGTTGAGTGGAAAACGAGCAAACAAGAAGATACAGCAGTATAAACCAAAATAATAGTTTTTCTTTTTATTGTTGACGTGCTGGGCTGTTTATTTTCTTCTGTTGAGTCTGAATTTATTGGTTTTTTTAATTTTTTTTTTACGCCGTCATCAAATGAGTAATATTCTTATAGGCGAACATTGTTATAAAATTATAAAAAGGGGGAATTGAAGTGAATAAAGCTGTTGTTCCATTCGTGCTTCTCATTTTGCTTAGTTCTCTGGTTCCTGTGTATGCGACAATTCCTGTAGATGCTTCCTATGAACTCGAACGTGATACATCATCTGTTGAAACGTTTCTCCTTCGGAAAGCATATCCCTATGAATACAAAGCGTTGCATGACCTGGAATACTTTCAAATAGGACAGACAAACAATGATGTGAACGAGCAGGTTTTATCCTCGTCATCCTCAGTTCCGTCATCCGTTGGGTTAAATGGACCAATGAACTCATCATGGCCGATGAAAAGTTATAATGCCCGACGAATCGGTCGAACCCTCTCTAGCACGGTTGATAATCCTGGTATTGAGAAATGGCGGTTTAAAACCTTTGGAGTCGGTGGTGTTGATTCCGGTGCAGTGGTTGACGATGAAGGAAATATTTATTTCGGTTGTACAGACTTTCGCGTATATTCATTATACTCGAACGGTACTTTGAGATGGGCATATAAAACAGGGCAACCTATCTATTCAACTCCAGCGCTCGCTGCTGACGGCACTATTTATATCACATCCTGCGACCATTATCTCTATGCACTGCGTCCAAATGGAAACCTGAAATGGAAGTTTAACACTGGTGAAATCATCTCATCATCACCAGTTATTGCCCCAAATGGAACTATCTATATTGGACATTCACAGGGTCGAGTCTTTGCTTTCAATCCCAATGGAACCGAACTCTGGCATTATGATCTCCCCAACGATATCTACGGCGACCCCGCTATAGGTCTTGATGGGACTATCTACATTGGCAGTTGGGATAATCGTTTTTACGCTTTGAATCCGGATGGGACATTAAAATGGTCTTTCCTCACCGGAAACCATGTCAAAGGAGTCTCTTCCATCGCACCTGATGGTACCATCTACTTTGGCTCCTGGGACGGCTACCTCTATGCGTTGTATCCAAATGGGACGATGCGCTGGCGCTGCAGAGTTGGTTCTGGTACGGAAACTACTCCAGCGATTGCTACAGATGGAACCATCTATGTAGGTGGTGATGACCTCTACGCAGTTTATCCGAATGGCACCATGCGCTGGATATTTGATATTGATGTTGGAGGAGACCGGCATATTTTCACCTCCTGCCCCGCGATCGCCGCAGAGGGCACCATATACGTTGGTGCTGATGTTGGAAATGGGGTCGCAGGTGAGATTATTGCGGTGAACCCAGATGGGACAGAACGGTGGCGGAAAATCATATCTGATGAATTGGTTGATTCTTCTCCAGCGATTGCTGCGGATGGAACTGTCTACATCGGTTCAACAGGTATTATTTTTGGTAATGGTTTGCATGCATTTGGTTCTATAGATTCGAATATGCCACCAAATCCCCCGACTATTGATGGAGCCGTCAAGGGCGAGGCTGGTACTGAATACTGGTATTATTTCCCAACAATTGATCCTGATAATAATCCTGTACAGATTTTTACTGACTGGGGGGACGGGACAAACGGTTGGTCATATGAGGGTGCATCTGGCGAACGCATTTGGATGCCTCATACCTGGGAAAACGATGGAACATATACAATTAAAACGAAAGCACGGGATATACTTGGTCTGGAGAGCAACTGGACGACCATGGAAGTCACCATGCCGTTGTCGTATGAGCCACCGCATTACCCGTTCATCACATGGTTGGTTGAGCGGTTCCCAAACGCATTCCCGATACTCCGATATTTGCTTGGATTTAATCAGTGAGGAAATAACCTATTTATAGGAGATTACTGTGGTTCATCTAGTTCTTAGTTCGTCGACGAATGTGGTTGGATATCAATCTGTAAAG
>Ga0307446_1000003_pt1 | contig 75119 bp, 131 predicted proteins | sample SalMarSW160320MG_FD_202141 | JGI IMG/M metagenome (GOLD analysis project Ga0307446, IMG submission 202141) | Salt marsh sediment microbial communities from the Plum Island Ecosystem LTER, Massachusetts, United States - SW1603-20 | ecosystem: Environmental > Aquatic > Marine > Intertidal zone >... | reverse complement strand
GAGGATTTTAATGAATAAGCATCTAGGTGGCTCACTATGGTTGCATGTTGAAGAATTTGAAGGCAAATTTGGAAGAGAATTTGTACTAAGAACAAAAGAACAAAAAATACATTTAACACCTATTGCAGTATCTGCATTAATTGATGCTGTATTTAGACACGCTAGAGCATACCCAAGTAATAAAAGATTGAACAGTTATTTATCAGACGTGGATACAACGAGGCTACAATGAAATTCAAAGGCTATTTTGCAACTAAATCTGGGCATTTGTACTATACTGATGGTAAAATCGTTCAACTGAAAAGTGGTAAACCAGAGTGTAGGATGCTTGATATGGAGGAACACAAAATACAAGACTATTATATTTGTGATATTGGAAGACCAGCCTTATTCTTCTTTGATGCCGATGGTATACCTTTACATACATCGAATATTGTAGCGAGGTATCCTATTGAATAAATATTGTTGTGAAAATTTTGATAACTTTTGTAGCCAATTAGTTATAGCTGTTACAAATGGGTTTTACACAATTTATCCAGATATCATAATCAATTATTGTCCATTCTGTGGAGTGAAGCTATGAACGACTGGAATCAAATACTATTAGAGATTATGGAATCAGGTCATGTAAGACTCGATAAGCCATTTAATATAATTTTAAAGAACGGTGATGGTGACGAAATAGAATTAGAAGTTACTATATCTGAAAGAAAATAATGGAAGACCACCTAAATAAAATTGTAGAGTTTTTAAAAAATGAGGCTGGCAAGGATGACATGGCCTCAGTACAAATTAATTCAGAAGGTATTTGTATATTTAGAGTAGGTATTACATATTCTGAACATCTTACAATAAATGAATTCGTTTCACTAATGGAACAACAATAATGGAGGGACTATTCTCATGGGTCGGTGAATTAATCAATTGGTTTGGTAGTTTGATTCCGAGGCTATTGATTGTAAGATCAACACACGGTGGAGTGAAGTTTGTCCGAGGAAAAGACGCAGTGCGTTTGGAGCCGGGACTACATGTATACTGGCCATTTGTTACTGAAATACAACTTGTAGCGAAAGAGCGGCAATCCGATCCAATACCTCCATTGAACTTGACGACATTGGATGGTATAAAAGTTATAGCTAATCCAGTAATTGTCTATAGAATCTCTGATCCGTTAAAAGCTATTGCCAAGACCTGGGATCATGCGAACACTGTTTTTGATGTCACGTCAATAGCTGCTGCCCGTGTTATTAAAAATCATAGGTTTGACTTTATTCTACGAAATCATCTATTGGTTGATCGCGAACTGAAAGACATAATTTCATCAAAATTACGAAAATATGGTGTGACAGTATATGAGGCATCGATTGTAGGGTTCTCGGAGGGACAAGTAAATATGGTTATTGGAAATAATAATATTCTACCTTTGGAGGAAGAGTGAAATATTTTATAATATCAATTATTGTATTAATTGTGTGCAGTTTACTTATATGTAGTTGTTTTATAAATACAGAATTGCAATATAAAGCATTTTTAACTACATGTCAAGTCTTAATTATTATAATACTAAGTTCACCAATATGGTGCTTACCAGTAATTTTATTATTTGATTACTGGGATCAATAAGGAGATACTATGGTTCTTTATATTTGTTGTGGACTTGTTGGTGGGTTTTTATTGATTGTAATATCACAGTATTTTAAGGAGAAATAAATGGGTTGGCCAGAAGCAATTGTCGCATGTGTAGCGATAGCTTGGTTCTTTGTTGCCGTGATTAAGGAAGCATAATGAGTAAGATTGATCCATTTTGCCATGATTGGGAAAAGAAGATTGTTGAAAATGGCGGCAGTATAATCAAAGATAATGGATTAAATAATGGTGTGTATATTGATGAAACAGCAGTGTATTTAGGACAAAAGAACAGTCCGTTTGCTGATTTTGAAAATACCGAATTAACTCCATATCAAAAGAAAGTTTTAGGTAACATTGATACAATAATGGATGGGTCATTAAGACGTAAGGTAAATCAAAGAATAAGATTCTGGAGGCGTGTAAGGTTACTGATTTTAGTAATTATATTATTATTGGTAACAGCATTTACCTTTGCCAATGATGATATTAAAATTCTAGCTGCTACTCCGAGAGTTACTGGCCATAATGATGCTGCCAAAGATTATATAATCAAGGAATTGAAAAAGGATAAGTTACAAGTAGTTGTACAATCATTTCTTATTAAACAGGGACGTGTCAATAGCGTCTTCGGAATAAGGAAAGGTGATAATACAGTTATAATCATTGGTGCTCATTATGATTCTGTGCCACGATCGCCAGGTGCTGATGATAATGCTTCGGGCTGTGCATTGGTATTAGAACTAGCACGTCGAATAAAGAGCAATAAAAGCACAATTATATTTGCCTTCTTTTCAGGAGAGGAGCAAGGACTATATGGATCAGCTTATTATTGCGAGAATCCGATCTTCCCTTTGAAAAAGACAAAGGTAATGATTAATGCTGATATGATTGGCCATCTTAAAATCATGAAAAAAGATAGCGTCGATACGGCATTAGGAAAAGCATTTAAAAAGTATCCATTTGCTAGTGACATTACTTTTAGAATAGGCTCATTTGGCTCGGACAGTGATTCATTCTTTAATAAAGGTGTTAAAATCATCTGTCTGCATACTGGACTGCATAGGCACTATCACAAGAGCAGTGATAAGATTGATACGTTGAATCTGAAAGGCATTAGTTTGATTATTAATTATGCTGAAGACTTAGTTAGATTTATCGATGGCAGAAGTAATTATGATGACCTTTTTAATGGCATGAAACTATGTGTAAGATAACTGTTGACCGAGACCATTATGAAGACCTGATTAAGAACAATTTCCTACTACAATGTCTACAAGATGCTGGAGTAGACAACTGGGATGGTCATTATTATGCAATGCAGGAATTTTGGAAGCAGTATCCAGATGAATAAAGCTGTCTCATGGGAGATATTTTCAGCAATATTGATTTTCTTATTATCGTGGTTCGTCTTCGGGAATTTTGGACTATGTTTGATTTTTAATATTGCTATGTTCTTTATTAAAGCGTTGTTCTTTGTACTACATGAATGGGTTTGGGAGAAGTTATGTTAGCTGAATTAGCAAAATATTATAATATAAAATTGCTTAAAGGTGTAGGAACTGACCGCTATGATTTTACTGCTTATAGTATCCTTAGATTGCATGAATTTCTAGAGGCCAATAAAAACAAGACAATCAGATATTATGTACTAGGACGTACATATTATCTTCATGTAGAACTTGATTTTAAAATTGGCGACATCGTTAAAGATAGTCATGGTGATATGTGGCGTATATGTAGTGATATAGCAACTAATGGATTTACAAAACTAAAAGATAACGTATGGGAATTAATTAAAGATTTTCCAAGTGGTGTACGCAATGATAGTTATCTTGTAAGTATAAAAGCGCCGTCATTCGATAATAAAATATTAAAGAGATTGAAAAAAGAATTTGTCAATAGTGTATATTATAAATTTGAGGATGATATTCATCGCGTATATATTGATTTTACGATTCCAGGATTTGTTGATTATCACTGCATGTGCAATGATATTAAGTTTGTTGTGGCTGGAAAAAGGAAGATGATTCCAGCGGCAAGGGATTTAAAAAAGAAGATAACAATGAGATCGGCTGATCCGACACATGAAGAGATCAGTGATTTTTTGTCTAAAAATAGTAATAATGCTACAGTCTATTATCATAAGGACCGTAACCTTCATGTAATTACATTGGTGTACGAACAATGCTAGACGCAGATCAAGTTATCGAAGCAGCCTGGGCAGATGATTGTATTAAGTGTGGTGCGGAGCACTATAATTGTGAGCCCGATGCACGGAAGTATAAATGTGAAGAGTGTGGTCAACTGACTGTTTATGGTGCAAGTGAGATTGTAATAATGGAATTGGTATAGTGTTCGGAATAGGACCAACAGAATTGATTGTTATTGGTGTGATTGGTTTGTTATTATTTGGTAGAAGATTACCAGAGGTTATGCGTTCAATTGGTCAAGGAATCTCGGAATTTAAGAAAGGGATCAATGACGACACAAGAGAAGATTAAGGTAATGCAAGCGTATCTCGATGGAGCGACGATTATTTGTGGTAATTTTAGTTGGAGAAAAGATAGTGGCCAAGAACCATCATGGAATTGGGATTGCAACGATTATAAAATCAAGAAATTGGAGTATTGGATCAATATTTATCCAGATACAACAATTATACATGAATCAGAGCAAAAAGCCAAAGAAAGTGCTGATCATAATCTAATTAAAACAGCGCATGTGGTGGAGAAGATCGATGGATGACTATTATGATTATGACGATTATGATTATAATTATTATTGGGATGAGTATGATGAAGATGAAGATTATTATGATGAAGATTATGACCAAGGTGATTTTAATAACTAAAGGAGAAGCAAATGGCGCACGGTCTTGAAACTATGAAGTATCTGAATGCAAAGGCAGCGAAGAATAGTAGCTATAGTCGCTGCACAATTGTGCTGCCCCGTAATTATAATAATGGCACGAGAATCGCTGCAACTAAGCTTGATGAGATTCTATTAGCACTTGGAAGACTATTTGGTGGTTATACCTTTGGAGAATCCACCGGCTATTACAATGAACAAATTGAGCCTGGATTTACAGTTGTTGTAACTATTCCGACTTATCGTGTCACAGAGTTCAAGAACGTAGTTCGATCGTTGAAGGATGATTTGCAACAGAAGACAATCTATTTCGAGTGCAGTGAGGTAGATTTTGAATTGCTATGAAATTTGCAATCACAAGAGCCAGCGATTATAATAAGAAACCATGCGATAAAGCTTATTGTGGAGAATATACTCCAGTTGATTATAGAAGTTTTAAGTCTTTTGAAGAGTATGAAAAGGAGATTGGAGAGTCATTTTTAGATGTAGGCACCAACCATCAAGTCACGGATAATGGAATTCAAAGAGACCTTGATTCTAAGCCTTGCTGGTGTATTGATATTAATTCCTCGGAAGAATTAATGGATTTTATTGCAGAGTATGGTGACATTATTATTGGTGAAACTGTATTAACAATCTATGAGGACTATGTGGAGTAAAAAATGAAAGTGAAATTTCAAGAATTAGAAATATCTCCATTGGCTATGGAAGATGGAGATATAGCTTTAGTTACACAAGGATATCATAAAGGCAGAGTAGTTCAACGATATGGAAGTCATTTAATTTCTATTGGTAAAAATAAAGGTGATGGATGGACTAATTTCTTTAATAAGCCCTCATGTGACGATATGAAAGTAAAGATTTTAAAATCAGGAGATACAATTATATTATGAAAGTAGAATTTCAAGATAAAGAAGCATCAATTAATGATATGAATGATGGCGATATTGCATTAGTTATATCTGGTCAATATAAAGGAAAAGTTGTGCAACGATATGGCGCTCATTTAGTTGCCATTGGAAAATATTGTGAAAAAGGTCATGGTTACTATTTTCTTGAGTATCATCATGATACAGTAAAGATTTTAAAATCAGGAGATAAAATTGAACTATGAGAGTACCAGAATATTTATCACCAACAAGTGTGAAGTTATTCTATGACGATGTAGAGCTATTTTATCAACGATATCTATCCGATAATAAGAAAGCACGTGATCCACAAACACAGCCCATGGCCATTGGATCGGCATTCGATGCTTTTGTAAAGAGTTATCTCCATGAGAAGCTCTTTGGAAAAGGTGCCGATCCAAAGTACGATCTGCGGACGCTCTTTGAATCGCAAGTCGAAGAATCATTATGGGATTGGGCTTGGCGTCATGGGCAACGCGTATTCGATCAATATAAGAGCAATGGTTGTCTCGCTGATCTTATGTTAGAGCTAGGACAAGCCATTGGGCCGCCGAGGTTCGAGTTCGATGTACGCGGAGAAATGGAAGGTGTACCACTACTAGGAAAACCTGATGTTTTCTTCTTGAACAAGGAAGGTGCCCGCGTTATTTATGATTGGAAGGTGAATGGCTATTGCGCCAAAGCATTGAAATCGCCGATGAAGGGCTATCTCAAACTAAGAGACGGAGATAAGGTCAAGCAGCACAAGGACTGTGTGCCATTTCTTAAGAACGGAATTGAAATCAATGCAGGAATGTTCCTCGAACAAGGCGATCAAGGATGGGCCAGTCAGTTGGCAATTTACGGGTGGCTGCTTGGCGAGGCTGTCGGAAGCGATCAGCTTATTGTAGGAATTGATCAGATTTGTGGTCCGGCCAGTAGATTACGTTTTGCTACACATCGTTGCCGTATTAGTCCTGATTTCCAATTTGCTCTGCTTGAGAATATTACTAATGTCTGGGATGCTATTATCAATGAGCATGTGTTCCAAGATATGACGAAGGAAGAGTCATTGGCACGGTGTAAGATATTGGACCATGATGAGTCGGAGGACGAAGATTTTAGGAGTATTTCTGAATGAAGTATATTTATAAATTAGATCAAAATGATATGGTGGCCATTGTTATTGGTCAAAATATAATGGAGTGTTGGAAATTACTTGGCAATGGTTGGGAAACAAGTAGTTTTACAATCATTCAGCCATTATATTTTAAAGCACACTCCGAGGTACTATTTATTGGAAAAGAAGTGGCAAGATTATAAGGAGATATACAGGTTTTTGCACTATAAGATGCGATGATGGTAATGAATATCATGTACATAATCCGTTCAAAACGAAATCTGAAGCTGAGGATGTCTTAAGACCTACTTATGAATCTGATGAATTAGACAACATTAAATTATTATTATACCAACTGGAGAAAAAATTCAATGCCTTATGCAAATATCGTCGATCCTAAGAGTCTTACATTTATTGTAATGGAGTGTGAAAAAGATGAAGATTATGCGGTCTTTACCAAGGGAGATAAAGAGCATCGTATTAAAACGGAAGTATACCAAGATAGACATGATGCTAGAGTAGCGATGCTAAAGATAATTAGAGAACGATTGGCCTATTACCGTCAATGCTGTATGCGAGTATCGGAGGAACAAAAACGTTATGATAATCTCCTCAATTTGGGAACCACATCTGGATCAACTGAAGAGCATTGATTTTAAAAGTTATTACTGGCCATGGTATGATGAAGGTTGGAAGACAGCCAATGAATATACATTCCGTGTACTAGCCGATAGCAAGCATGTATACGGGTTTTATTGCTTCCAAGAGCAACAGAATACGATCTTTCTAGCTAAGCTATGTATTCATCCACTATTTCGAAGAAATGGTTTGGGGTGGAAATTGCACAAGGATTTTATTAACAATTTGAAGAAGCCCGCGGTCACGGTGCTACATGAAGAATCGGAGTATTTAGAATTGGCACGATCGTGGGGCTGGATTGCAACGAAGATATTATCGGAGTTATATCCCGATAAGTCTGATGGCTATGTCTTTCGGAGAAAATTATGAAAAAGACTATGAGGCAGCATCAATTGTGGCTAAATGGTAAACCCGGAAAGAGATTTGTATGCTCAGGTAATTTAAGTGGATTTGATTTCAGTGGTACCGATTTAAGATGCGCTAATCTCAGTGGCGCTAATTTAAGTAATGAGGATTTAAATAAAGCTAATTTATGTGATGCTAATTTAAATAGAGCCAATCTATGTGGTGCTAATTTAAGTTATGCTGATTTAATTTGTGCAGATTTGAGTTATGCTGATTTGACTTATGCTGATTTGACTTATGCGAATTTAAGAAATGCGAATTTAAGAAATGCTAATTTAAGAAATGCTAATTTAATTTTCGCTGATTTAATTTGTGCAGATTTGACTGGCGCCAATTTAAGTAAAACTAATTTAAAAGGTATTAATTTTTATAAAACAGATTTAACTGGTACCTGCCTTGATCCCAATAATGTATGTAATATACCAAATTGTTTCGAGATTGTCAATGGTTATGCTATTGGTTATCGCGATCGTAAAGCTGGTCACATTGATTATTATAGAGTGGGACGTCACTATTCTGCTGATGTGTTCTCTACGAGTGATACAGAGTGCCATCCCGGATTGTATATCTGTAAGGATATAAAAAGTGCAAGATACTGGAGTAATGATATTATAATCGTAAGAACGAAATTAGATCAGATTCACCAAGCTGGTAATAAATACCGCTGCCGGTGGTTCGAAGTAATTGGAGAAGTAAAAGAAGAATCGGAGAAGTAAAATGAAGCTATTTAAAAGGATTCGTGATGCTTTGGATGCTCGCCGCAATAGTATTGATTCTACTAGCGTTAGCGATAGTAGAGTAACTGATAATAAGAGGACAACATTCCTTGATAAGTTCAGGAAGCAACGGCAGACAATGGTAAAGCTACGAACGAAGCTTGCGAGTCATAGGAAGTGGAGCTTCATGAGTCTAGCGATTATCGCGGTCTGCGTTGTGATATTATATTTTTCTGGTGGATTATCATCCGTTGGTGCGGCTATTTTAAAGATGTTAAAATGAGAGCAAATAAATTAAAAGTCACTGATTTAATATACTATGAAGGTAAATGTTATTGGATCTATGATATTGTGGAAAATGGTAACAACTTGATTTTAAAATTATGTCAGGAATATACATTTGAGTTAAAAGAATTAACAGTTCACAATATGGAAGACATTGGCGATGCATTGGTTCATTCCTGGAGTAACTTATGATGGAATTGACATACTTTGAAGAGATAAATGAGGATCATATATTCATCAAAGGCTAAACATTCTTAAATATTACTAAATATACACATAAGTTTTGTTTAGAGAATGAAGAATTAATGATCTGTACAATTGGATGATGATAAAATCGTTTATGATATTAAATTCAAAGAACAATTGATCGAGATATTGAACAACAAAATTGTATCTTGATACTAAAATCAAGTGATCGTGGATTTGGACCAATACCAGGATTGTCGATCGCGGCAACAGAAGTGGAAATTTTTGGCAAAATCGTTAAGTTGTTTGATAGCAACGATTTACAAAAAGTGTTCAATTATGATACACTTGGGTAGTGTACGAGTGTTCATGGAAAAATGTTTTTCGGAATGTTGGCTAGTTTTATTGGAGTTATTTGTAATTGCTCGAAGTCTAATAATGCCAGCTACTTACAAATGGTAACAAGAATGGTGATAAATAAGCGGGAATGTTGACTATACAAGTGATATACAGGGTGCTGACAACCTAAGTCCTTGGCTCCATTGACCTTACTACTTTATACTACTTTTTAGAGTCTTCTATATAGGGGGAAAATAAGAAATAAATATAATTACGTATAAGGGACTTAGTGGCCTGTATTTACGGTCTTCTGGTTAAGTCTTGCTATGATTGGACTTAGGACGATGGAAACCAGTATAGACTTTTATATAGGTTGGAACCGTCGTTTTGCGTCCTGTTGTCGGGTGGTCGGATTCGGTGGTAGGAGTCCGAGGAAATGGCTCTGAGAGTCCGAGAGATGGCCTCTCAGGGCCTTACGGTAGGTGTCTAGTGTTAGGAGTCGTCGAACCTATCGGGTCGTTAGGATTGATCCTTGAATGGTCCATAATTACGATCATTATTCATTGATTTTAAAATTGTTTTAAGTTAGTGCACTTTTAAGCGTGAGTGTGGTTGCGGTAGGCGATGTACTTTTAAGCGTAAGTATAGGCGCGGTAGGCGACATATCATCTTCTGTACACGCGATTATTAGAATCATTAGAATCATTATAATCGTTATAACCCTCGATACTAAAATCATTTTCTTAGGTATGCAATAAAATCAATATCATCGGCAAAATAATTTTTGTTTTCCCTCTTGACATGGCCAATCGCCATGGTATAATAGAGTAATGCCGAGCCGAGCCGAGCCGAGCCGAGCCGAGCCGAGCCGAGCCGAGCCGAGCCGATATTGATTTTATTACAATTGGGAGAATGATTTTATGCTCACTACTAAGGTAACGTATCGGGCGTGGTCCGATGATCTCGAAGATTTTGTTATGCAATCAACTGACTTATCTTTCGAGGGCCGTACGCCCGAACAAGTATTGAGGCAAATGGTGGCATTGTTCGGGATTCTTAACATAAAGGAAGTGAGACTGTTTCGTGGTGGGGCTCACCTCAAAAGCTTCGATAACAACGAGTTGAGAAAAATTCTCGGAATTGTCTTGACATTGCCGGGCTGCAAGGTATAATGTAAGTACCGACCGACCGACCGACCGACCGACCGACCGAAAGGTAAGATCATGAGAATTTGGCTTGACGATATTCGCCCTGCCCCGCCGGGCCATGTACATTGTACTACTGCCCGAGACGCTTGCTACCTAATCTCTACCAATAAGGTTGAGTTTATTTCGTTCGACCATGATCTTGGGACACCTCAAACCGGTTATGATGTAGCACGTTTCATCGAAGATGCTGTTTACAACGGCATTATCGAATGGCCCAATTATAGCATACATTCTGCTAATCCAGTTGGTGCCAAAAACATTCGGGCCGCAATGGAATCTGCGAGACGATTTGCCAGATAGTCTACCGAAAGGGAAAGACAATGATTCTCGACAAACTTAGGAAACTAACCAACGGAAATCCTACCGATATTAAAATCATCGGCGAAGCGGATGGATTTTTGACTGTTGAATACCGGCTCGCCGGTGTTCGTTGCCTAGCAGAATTGAGGAGTTGCCTATAGACTTACTAGCGTTTTACGTTCACTACTATTTTTGTAACAAGAGGAAAACTGACTATGAGTACCGAAAAGAACAAAAACGTCGAAATCGATCTCCTTCATTTCGAGGACAACCCCCGCCAAGGGCCGAGCCTGAAAATCCCCGAGATGGTGGACAAAATCCGCCGAAATGGTTTCAAACGCAACCACCCCATCGTTGTCTCGCAACAGGATGACGGCAAGTACAAGGTTTTGGTCGGGAATCGTCGTTCGCTCGCGAGCCAATGGCTTCGGGACAATGACCCCACTGCCTATGCCGAGCTTTTTCCGTCCGGAAAAATCCCGGCAATCGTTTGCACGGGCTTGACGCAAGAGGAAGAGATTCTTCGTCGAATCGATCATGGGGCCGACGAGGACCGCGAACCGCTCGACGAATGGAGCATGTTCCTGGCAATCCAGCAACTAGTTCAGGCTCTTGGCGATAGTCAAGAGAAAATCGCAATCCACCTTGGGCTTTTTCACACGAAGGGGAAGAACAAGGGCAAGCCGAACCGTAGCTTCGTCCAGCCGCGGGTCAACTTGGCCCGGCTCCCCCGTTTCGTTCAGGACGAGATGAGGAAATACTGTGCTGACGCCAACTCCACGCCGTTGCGTTGGTCCCATCTCGCCACGTTGTACAAATCGTACAATCAGGAGTTTCTCGAATACTCGGACGGGTCCGGGCCACTGCTCCAAGCGGCGTGGAAGAAAATCTTCGACGACGCCAAGGAAAAAGCCGAGTCGCCGGAAACGGCCGGCAAGGCCCTTTCGGCGAAGGACGCCAAGGAACGGGCGCAGGCCATGGACAGTGTGCTGTTGAAACAAGCTTTGCTCGCATCGACGAAACAGGGAACGGCTGACCTTGCGTCGATCGATCGGAAAATCACCGAAGGCGAAGAGGCCGTCAAAGTGGTCCAGGCTCTCCGTGAGTACCTCGGGGAGGACGACTATAATGCCATGGTTGTCAAGGCCATGGATATGGCCGACGCCGTCAACGAAGAGGCGGCCGCCTAGGCTCGCCAAAAATCAGATAGCCCGTCATGGCGAACCATGGCGGGCTATTTGTCGTTTGAGTATATAGTCAGTTTTGGCCAGTTTGATTATATAATCAAAAACCTATAAATTAGAGAAAAACTCAAAAAACCAAAAATCGAAAGTTTACCCCACCGCCGAACCTTACTGGTTTGGTGATGTTTCTCTGAAAGGTAACTACAATGACATACCGAGAATTGCGAGACAAACTTAACGGATTGACAGAAGATCAATTGGATAAAGAAGTTACCGTAATGGAGGACAATGCAATCGCAGCATGGTATCCGGCAGATTACGGATATCCCGGCGACAATCATCCTCTCAATCCAACTCACCCTGTAATTCTTTTTTGAACCTCCGAACCTCCGAACCTCCGAACCTCCGAACCTCCGAAAATCTTTTCCAGATTTTTCCTTGACTTCTTTCTTCCCCGTGGTAAGATTCAAGTAGAAAGGGAAAGAGCCATGAATCGACACGAACGCAAAGCATTGAAAGCGAGCCTAGGCCAATGGGCAGATTTTTGCTACTGCCCCGGCTCGCGTAGTGTCGCCGATTTCATCGAAACGATCATCGATTATCGACGAAACGGAGACTTGTCTGAAGCGGATTACTGGCTATCCGAGCTACAAACGCTTGTCCCCGATTTTCCCTTGACAATCCTCGAATCTATGGTAAGATTCAAGTAGAAAGGGAGGTGATGTTATGACACCCGAAACTTATGTACTGACCATGATTGTTATCGCGTTGTTCGCGGCCGTTTCGCTTCTGTCCACTAAGAGAAAGATGGTGCTGTGATGATTACAAGAGTGACCATTGACGCGAACCGTGAAACAACTAACCGAACATTCGACGTCCCCCTTCACAACCTCGCCCTTGCCCTGGAGCTAATCCAAGCCGATGGCTGGGAGGTGCAAAGCACGTCGCTAGATTGGCTCGACCGAATCAAGGAACCATGTACGCCGGAGGCGTGGGAGGCGTTCCTGAATAGCTAACCGCCCCGCTCCCCGCTCCCCGCTCCCCGCTCCCCGCTCCCCGCTCCCCGCGCCCCGCGCCCCGCTCCCCGCGCCCCGCGCCCCGCGCCCCGCTCCCCGCTCCCCGCTCCCCGCGCCCCGCTCCCCGCTCCCCGCGCCCCGCTCCCCGCTCCCCGCTCCCCGCGCCCCGCTCCCCGCGCCCCGCTCCCCGCGCCCCGCGCCCCGCGCCCCGCTCCCCGCGCCCCGCTCCCCGCGCCCCGCTCCCCGCTCCCCGCTCCCCGCTCCCCGCTCCCCGCTCCCCGCGCCCCGCTCCCCGCTCCCCGCTCCCCGCGCCCCGCTCCCCGCTCCCCGCTCCCCGCTCCCCGCTCCCCGCGCCCCGCTCCCCGCGCCCCTTGACGTATCATATGGCCCGCCGCTTGTAATCGCGTTAGCGTCGAAGCTAAGGCCATAGAATCTTATGCCTCACGCCTCACGCCTCACACCTCACGCCTCACGCCAGAGGCCAGAGGCCAGAGGCAGAGGCCAATGATTATAAAATCACTGAGTCTTATTGCCAAAGTGTCCAGTGATTTTACAATCAGAGATTCGACGATACGGGAGGGAGGGTTTTAATTATTGCACCAAGTACCTCACCCCTCTGCTGGGTGGCGCCCCAGGACTTTCAAAAACGTCCAGCTACTTATCAATGACTTTCAGAAAAAATATTTTCAGAAAAAATATTTCTGATTTTAAAATCATCGAATAATTGATCGCACTTTTGGACCACCGAAAATCCTAAAATAATTTACCTGTTTTCCATGAAAACAGGATAGTATAAGTGGACGGCATCGTGTGATTTTAAAATCAGGCCAAACTTAGGATCAAAGAATGGTAAAAGAAATCGACGAATATAAGTGGGAAAAAGTTCCGGAAGATGATCCTAATCGATGCCAGGCTTCTGCCGCCCAAGGACAGTGCCCAAATAAAGCTGTCGAAGGCAGTAAATTCTGTATGTGCCACGGCGGCCATAAGGCCGCCGCTAGAAATAAGGAAGAGCGGATGAAAAATTATCGCTTAGGTAAATTCCATGCACGTGCAGCAGAACTTGGAAATTCTGATGGCATTAATTCGCTCCGTGATGAAGTAGCATTACTACGAATGCTAATTGAAGAAAAAATCAAGTTCTGTAAAGACGAGCATGATTTGCTTTTAATATCAGGCCCAATCTCTGATCTTATAATCAAAGTAGAAAAAGTTGTATCTTCGATGAATAAACTCGAAGATAAGCTCGGTAATACTTTGAATAAAGAGAAGATTATTCAGTTCGCTCAGCTTATGATAGAAATTATTGGTAGATATATCGAAAACCCGGAAACACTGGACGCAATTGGCGAAGATTTCTTTGCCGCCATGGAGAAAATTTAAGTGGAAAATATAGTTAGTTTTAGTGGCGGTAAAGACTCTACAGCAATGTTATTATTGCTAATTGAAAAAGGCATACAAATAGATAAAATTATATTCTGTGATACCACACTAGAATTTCCAGAGTTATATGAGTACATAAAAAAGATTGAAAATCATATTAAAATACCAATTACCATATTAAAACCTAAAAATACTTGGGATCATTGGTTCTATGGTGTATTTACTAGAGGTGTTAAAAAGGGCATAATAAGAGGTTTTCCTTACGCTATAACACCATGTTGGTGGTCTCGTGAGGCTAAAATAAGGCTATTAGATAAGGCTCAAGGGTCTGGAAATTGCGTATATATTGGAATCACAAAAACTGAAGAAAAGCGAACATTAGCAAAACAATATAAGTCTCGATCCAATATTTACAAGTTCCCTCTATGCGAATGGGGATATTCAGAGAAGGATTGCTTTAAATACCTAGTTAGAAAAGGTTTTCCACATCCACTATCACATTTTAAGCGTACTGGCTGTTGGTTATGCCCAAAACAATCAAAAGAGTCATTACATGTTTTATATAAAAATTACCCTGAATTATGGAAAAAATTAAAAAAATATGAAGCAGATAGCCCGCAAGGATTTAAACATAATGTTAAATTATCACAGATAGAGGATGAAGCACAATTAATGGGTTGTTTTGTCGCTAAAAAGGGTATATTATACAATAATTAAAGAATGTGTCTAAAACTAAAACTATTAGCAAAGGTGAACCTATGAAACAATGGTATCTCTCTAAAACAATTTGGGTCAATCTTTTAACGATGGTCATCGGCGGTGTAACCGCCATGAGCCAAAGTAGTGTAGTCGCGGAGCATCCCGCTCTAACAGCTGCCGTAGCGGCCATTATTGGTGGCGTCAACGTGCTACTTCGGTTTGTTACCGATTCCCCGGTAGCCAAGCTTTTCCTAAAAGAAACAGTAAAAACAGATGAAGACATTATTGATAGTATTCCTAAAGAAAACAGGCACTTAAACGTAACAATCAACAAATGAAAAAGACGATTATAAAATCAACGCCACTTGCTGCTCTTGCAGTCGCACTAGCAGTATTATTTGCAGCCAATGACTTTCAGTCTCTTGATAACAAAGTAGACTTCGTTAAAACAGCGAGTGTAGGCGAGCTTGTCGAGCTTACAGCACCTGATGCCGATGCCTGGGCATGGCAAATTCTCCCAGAGACTAAGAATTACAAGCTAATTAATAGCGGTCGCACTTTGATCTTTAGTGCTGAGGAAAAAGGAAGCTATATTTTCGTTTGTGCCTATTCTCAAGGAAATCAAGTTAAGCTTGTCGTACATAAAATTATTGTAGGAAGTAAAAATAATAATAATTCTAATTCTGCTTTTGACAAATTAGTAAAATCATGGCTTCCCAAAGGTTATACTAAAGATGATGCCCATCGTTTGGCTAACGCTTTCCAACTCGCTACTGTCAAAGAGCATAGTTCGGTCGCTGAACTAATACGGTTCTCTTCAATAAGTAACAGGGCTGCTCTTGGCGACGATTACGAGCAATGGAAGCCATTTCTCAAAGACCTAAGTAATTATTGTAAGCAAAATTACCAAGGAAAAAGCTTAGAAGACCACATTAACCTTTGGTTGTATGTCGCTGGTGCTCTAAGGAAAGCATAAATGATTGGAGATCAGCTATGAAACGAAGAGATTTCATAAAAGCTGCTGCACTGCCATTTTTTCTTCCAAAAATCTCATTAGCTTTTCCAAAAAATCTGCCATTCTTTGGTTGGATTCCAAACGAAGCGAAGGTTTTACCTTCAGTTTATCAACGCGGTAATCTTGAAGGCTTCGGCGAAGAAAAAGTAGCGATGCTCATTAGGGCATATACCTCTGTAAGAAATAAGCCATGGAAACCTCGTTTCCAAGAGTGGGGTGACTGCGTTGCTCAAGCTAGTGGAGCCGCGGTAGATGTTCTTACTGCTTGCCAAATTTTCTACTTCGGCAGGGAGCAAAAATATGTAGCCGATTCTTCGACAGATATGATTTATTCTGGTTGCCGAAATCTAATCGGTCGCAAAGAAATTGTAGGTCGAATGCCAAGTGCGGGTGCATATGGTGGCTGGGCAGTAGAATATTTAAAACAATATGGTAATTTGTTAAGAATAAATTATCCGCCTTATGACCTGCGGCCCTATTCTAAGAAGACTGTAAGATATTGGGATCGTGAAGGCATTCCTGATCCACTACAAAAAGAAGCTAAGAAGCATCCAATTCTTGATTATGCACCTGTTTATTCATTTAAAGAAGTGCGTGATGCAGTAGCAGCAGGACATCCAATTGTCTTCTGTGGTTACATTGGTGCTGAAGACGACCAAAGAGATAAAGATGGTTTTGTAAAACCAAGAGGCCGATGGCCACACGCTTGGCTACTAGCGGGAGTGCAAGACGGCAAACGACCAGGCGCCTTGCTTGTTAATAGCCATGGACCAAACTTTGGCCGAGGGCCAAAGACATATGGTCAACCTGATGGTTCAGTTTGGATTGACGCCGAATACATTGACCAACAAGTATCAAAATATCGTGATAGTTATGCATTAACATTATACAAAGGTTTTGAAGCCCCAGAAGAGGATTATGTAATATGGTAAAAGCGTTAATTATTATACTTGCTTTAGCGACGACAGCCAAAGCAGATGTCCTAGTTTTTGTTGCTGATTGGTGTCCTTATTGTCACAACGTGAAAAAATTTGCAGAAAAATACAAAGATGATTTCAAAATCAAGATTATTAACGCGGATCAACGTAGAGACTTGGTTAGGCAGTACCATGTTACTGCTCTTCCCACGGTTATTCTTACAAGAGGCAATAGTGAAATTAACCGAAGAACCGGAGCCATGTCCGAGGAACAGTTTGTTATTTTCTGTAGACAAGCATTTTGCCAAGAACAGTTCACTGGATTAATTTATTTTTATCACCCTAATAAAGAAGTAGATCAAACAGTCTCTCTTATTATTAGACGAGCCAAGCGATTTAATCGCTACGGTTATCAAAGAGTAAATGTTTTAACAGAGCCAGAGCTAGTTAAGAAATGGCATGTTACAAAAGTACCTACACTAATTATTGTTGAGCGTGGTCGCGAAATAGCAAGATTCACAGGAGCCGATACACTATGAAATATTTTTTATTCATATTTATTGTAGCACTTGTTGCTGCATTTAATTTTCAGATGATGCAAGATATTAGATCATTAGAACATAAGTGCGTTTCTTTAAAGAAAGAGAATACTTCTTTAAAGAACAGTCATAATAGTCTAAGAGTAGCATACGCTAAAAGCGTAAAAAATCAAATTGATTGGAATAATTGGCTCCGCTCTAAAATTATTAGTTATGATGATAAAATCAGCAACAATAAAGAACAATTAGTTTCATTAGAAGAGCAACATAAATCATTAGCTGCTCAACATAAAGCTTTTGCTTTGATTTTAACATCATTTAAAAAGAATCTTTATAATTTTGAGATTAAAATCGAATCTATCAAAGACTCGATGGCAATGTTCAAGTTACAATGGGCGAGCCAATTCCAATTTAATAGTAGGGTTAAAGATAAGATTCTAGATCTATTAAAAAGAAAACCACAAACTGATTGCAATAACGTCAAAGTAAAAGTAAATCTTAATATTTTACCGGAGATTAACCAATGATTTTAGCATTACGAATCTGGTTTCTATCAAAACGTGTCGAATGGCTTTCACGCCGACTAATGAAATTACATAGGCGATTAGAATATTTGGAAGATATTGCAGACCTATGATAACTTATTTATTTTTGGCCTCCGCAGCGGTAGCTGCTATCTCTATGACGATAACTAAAAGCGTCATCTTCAAACCATTAAGGAAGATTCTACCTTTACAGGTGCTACAATGTCCATACTGTTTAGGCCACTGGTTGGCCTTCGCTTTTGCTCTTCCTGTAACCTCTTCAATTTTGGATTTCGTGATAATATCCTTTGCGATCGTCACTTTCTCCAGTATTTACTCAATTTTTATAGCAATATTTATGGAGATCATTGATGAATAAGGTATTAATAATCCTGCTTGCAGCATTTATTATTATATTTAATACAGCAATTACAAATATTAAATGTAATAGATTAATAGAAGAGAAAATTCGTATTGAAGTCGATCTCAATCAACAGATAAATGCTTTACAATATCAAAATTGTAAGCTTTTAGATGGATATTACCATATTAAACTAAAACAAGACAAAATAATAGAAAATCAAAAGAAGTTCAATGAATGGACTGTAGTATTTAGTAAATGGACTGAAAATACGTTTAAATATCTTGGAGTAAAATTCGATGAATAGCTACCCAGTATCTACCCGATTCATGTTACCGCGAACCGCTCATTGTAATAATGGTTGCTGACGGTGCATGAGCTTCAAAACATTCTAAGAAGCACGATTGCTAACGGCCTCAGAAGGAGGGCGGTACAAACGCCCTCCCGCTGGGCCGAAGAATATCGTATAATGGGCCCACCATTGCCAGGCCCTTGGCGTTTTAAATACCATCCGTGGTTAAAAGAAGTCCATGACGCAAAAGAGCAAGAGGTAGTGATTTTAAAAGCAGCCCAGATGGGCTTCACAGAAGCACTTTTAAATATTTCATTCTTCTATGTCGATATCGAAAGAAAGAATGTACTATACATTCTACCAACAAAGACACCAGATGCCTCGGACTTCAGTAGTTCTCGTTTCGATGCCGCGGTAGGATTGTCATCACATTTATCTACATTATTTTCTAATTCCAATGTAGGCCACAAAAGAGCAGGCTCAGCAAACTTATGGATTCGCGGTAGTAATAGTCGTTCCGGTCTAAAGTCATTACCAGTATCCTTAATGGTATATGATGAATACGACGAAATGAATATGGAGAATATGGCATTAGCAGATGCACGTACTGATGGTCAGATTGGCGAAGATAGTTGGCGTTCCTTCAAGTTGTCTACCCCTACCGCCCCTGACTTCGGTGTGGGTAAATTATTTGAAGAAAGTACAAAAGACCATTTCTTCTTCAAATGCCCATGCTGTGGAAAGTATACAGAACTACTATTCCCTGATAGCCTCGTTATAACTGCCGATGATGTTAATGATCCCGACCTAAAGAAGTCACATATCATTTGTACGCTCTGCAAAGGGACATTACATCATGAAGATAAAATCAATTTTTTAAAAACTGGCAAATGGATAAAAACAGAGAGTGCAAATCGCGAGAGACGTGGATTTTATATCCCTCAATTATATTCTTCGGCTAATAAATCACAGCCTTGGCGACACGCTATCTCTGCGATAAAAGCGAAGGGTGACAACCTTGAGGCCCAAGAGTTATATAACTCGAAGATGGGCCTGCCTTATGTCCCACCAGGACACCGTGTAACTGATAGCGAACTATTAAAAGCAAAAGAACGTAGTACGCGAACAAAATCGGACCCATTACCACAAAATCGTTGGATAACGATGGGTGCTGATGTCGGTGAACCATTTATCTTCTATGAAATTGCTGAATGGACGTTTCCTAAGCTTGGTAATGATCTTAATATGATTGCGGAATGCAATGTATTAGATGCCGATAAGGTTATGCATTTCCGTGAACTCGGACAATTAATGTATCAATGGAATATTCTTACTGCGGTTGTAGATGCTCAACCTGAGCGTAGATTGGCTTATGAATTTGCAATGGATTTCGAAGGCCATGTCAAATTATGTTTTTATACTAATAGTTCATCATCAAGAATGATTTCAATTGATGAAGAAAAACATCAAGTATCTGTAGACAAAACAGCGTGGCTAGATGTAGCTTTGAATAGATTTCATAATAATAGCATAGCTATTCCTAAAGATATTCAGAGTGAATACTGCGATCAACAAAAAGGTCTCGTTCGAAGATACAAGCAAAATAATGCTGGTCGCACTGTAGGTTATTATCAAAAAGTTGGTGCAGATCACTTTGCTGACGCTCGCTGCTATAATGAAATAGCATTGCCGTTGGCAGCAAGCTTTACAACAAATGAAGACATAAAGGTTTTCTTATGATAAAACCCGAATTATCAATTAAAGGATCACAGCATCCAGAATATCTTTTAGAATTAGAAAATTGGATAAAATATCGTTTCATTATGGATAGTGGTGACGAGTTCATCGATGAATATTTGCAACGATTCTCAACAAGAGAGTCAAATGAAGATTTTGAAATCAGAAAAAAGAATTCAACTTCATGTGCCTTTGCCAAAGGCTCAATTATTGATGTTAAGAATGCAATCTATCAAAGAATGCATGACATATCTAGAATGGATGGCTCCGATGATTATCAAAAAGTAATTAATGGAGAAAATGGTGGTGTCGATAGAATGGGTTCTTCGATGAATCATTTTATTGGCTCGGTTGTTCTTCCAGAATTGTTATTCATTGGTAAAGTCGGTGTATATGTCGATATGCCTAAATTAGATGGTTTCAGAACAATCTCTGATACTGATTGGGCGACACCTTATCTTTATACGTTCACTGCTGAGAATATTCTCAATTGGGAAATAAATTATCAGGAGCATACCAAGGAATTTACTAAATTATTACTTCGAGAATCTTATTACAAGACCAATGATTTAGGTTTTGCTTCAGAATTATCATATCGTTATCGTGTTTTAATTAAAGTCGATGGCGGTATAATGGTGAAACTATATAACAATGACAATGAACAAATTGATCTAAATAATGAAAAAAGTGATGAAGAGTATTTCCTTAATCTAAAGAGAATACCATTCTCACTTTTTGAACTTGATTCACCATTAACAAAGGATATTGCTAATCATCAAATCGCTCTAATGAATTTAGAAAGTTCTGATATTAGTTATGCTCAAAAAGCTAATTATCCATTCCTCGTCAAAGAGCAAGACAAATTAAAAGGTTCTCATTTAAAGAATGCAAATGCTGATGAATCAGAATCTACACTAGAAGTAGGTGCTACAGTAGGAATGGCTTACCCTAAAGGTGCTAATCCACCTGGATTTATTCATCCTTCACCAGAACCGCTTCAAGCTTCAATGGAGAAGCAGAAGAATCTAAAAGATGATATTAGAACACTAATTAATCTTGCATTATCCAATGTAAAATCAAAATATACATCAGCCGAATCCAAGGAAATGGATGAACGTGGATTGGAAAGTGGCCTTAGTGCCATTGGCCTAATTCTAGAGAATGGCGAGCGACAAATTGCTTCAATCTTCGAAGAATATATTCCTACAACAAACAAAGCTGTAATAGCTTATCCTACACGCTATTCTTTAAAGACTGATACACAAAAATTAACAGAATCTGAGAAGCTTTTAGAGCAACGCTCGCAGATTCCTTCGAAGAAATTTCAAAAAATAATATCTAAGAAGATTGCTACGACATTAATTGGAATGGATATATCTACAGAGGAAATGAATGAGATTCTTAGTGAAATTGATGCTGCTGATTATGTAACAAGTGATAGTGATACAATTTCGACCGATATAGAAAATGGTATACTATCATTAATTACTGCGGCCAAAGCACGCGGGTATAATGAAGATGAACCAACAAAAGCTGCTGCTGACCATGCCGCTAAGGTAGAACGAATTAAAGCAGCACAGCAAGCAGATGATTCTGGTGCTCGTGGTAATAATGATTTTAAAGTCAATAATGATGCTGGTAAAAATGAAAAGAAAATGTCTCAAGACCCAAATTTAAAGGAACAATAAATGGTATATCCTACAAGCCTTTGGGATGGAACTACACTAAATCGTGATCCTGATCTTGCTCAAAACAAAGCACCTGATTTCAGGGATTGGAATCGAATTGTTCAGGAAGTAATTGGTATACAAACTAAACTCGGTGTCGGTGCAAGAACTGCTGGCACAGTCGGCACTGGTGTCGCTGACTCTTCACAGGCTGGCCAAGTTCAGCAAACAACCTTAACACTAACCGATGTAGCTATCTCTTGTGCTGAAGGTGGTACAAAAGAATATGGTAGTGCATTAATTTACACATTCCCTCAAGGTGCTATTAAAGTCCTCGGAATTACAATTGATCTTGATCTTGCATCGGCGGATTATGCTTCAGCAGAGGAAGGCGACTTAGGACTTGGTACTGTTGCTGCAACAGATCAAGCTCTAGCTACAACAGATATTACTTGGCTTGCGGCTAGTTCAGTAGTTTTTGCTGGTGACCCTGGTGCTGTTACAGTAACAGACCAAGATGATGCTGTAGCAATTCAAGATGGTACAACGACACCCTGCCCAGTCTACCTTAATGTCGCAATGGATAATGGTGGCGGTGCTGGTGACATTACTGTTAGTGGTACAGTCAAGATTACTTGGGTTAACCTCGGAGACTATTAATGGCTGATTATCCTACAAGCGTTTGGGATGGTGAAAGTGAAAATCGCACTGTTGGTCAAAGCAAAGCACCAGATTACCGTGATTGGGCTAGAATGATTGCAGAACTATCTGCAACACAAACTGAACTTGATTCTGTTAAAACGCTAGGTGGATTTTCTGCTTGGGCCGCTGCTTCTGGTAAATTTCTTGTCGGTGACGGCACTAATTTCGTTGAAGTAGCAATGAGTGGTGATGCTGCTCTTGATAGTACCGGAAAATTAACACTTGCGACCGTCGATAAGACTTATGCAATTGCATTATCTAATCTAAGACAAGAAGATGATGGCCAAGCACTATTACCAGCAAGTCCAGATGGTGATGGCGGTACATTAGGTCTAGGAGCAGCAGCCGGTAGTCCAGTCCTCGGTTCCAGTACCAATAATACTGCTGCCACCGAATATTGTATGTTTGATTTCGTTGTACCAGCAGATTATGTCGTTGGTGAAGATTTAACAGTCCGAATCAAGGGCAAATTGTCTGCTGCTGCAAATGCTGAGAGTCTTCTCGATGTTGTTTGTAAGCATATTAAAGGCGGTGCATTAGATGGCACTGATTTATGCTCTACAGCTGCAATTGATATGAAGGCCGTTATAGCAGAAGCTGATGAAGATTTTACAATCTCTGGTGTTGAAGTTGGTGATGAACTAGCACCAGGTAGTGTATTAAATATTGCAATTTCATTTGAACGTGATGACACTGGTGGTAGTACAGCTGGTGTGGCTCAAATAAATGGCATTGAAGTAATCGTTCCTAGTTATCGGTAATATCATGGTATTAGGCAACCCGAATCAACCACATCGAATCACACTAAGGAATCCCGGCGCAGCTGGTGCCATTATTTCCAAAGTAGATTCAGATTCACGGCTCTGCGAGTATATTGCACCTGGTTTAATTAACCAAGTGCTTGTCTCGCAGGGCTCCGGGTTGCCACCTACATGGGCAAGTGTAGCTACAATCCCTGGCGATGGTATTGAAGGTGATGCATTAGTTTGGACTGGTGGCACATACTCCTGGGAAGAATTAATACCGCCAACAGGAACCGAAGGCTATTTCTTAGTTAAAGCAGCAACTGGAACAGAGTGGAGTAATACGCTTCCTGCTGGAGCAGAAACTGATCCTGTTTTCGTTGCTTCTGCTGCACATTCAATATCTTCAGGAGACATTACTAATTGGAATACAGCTTATTCCTGGGGTAACCATGCTGGGCTATACCCATTAATTGACGGTAGTGTAGGATTCACTGGTGGTGGAGAAAATCAATTATTAACACAAGGGTCATCTAATGATATTATTTGGGAAAGTAATCTTACATTTGACGGTACGATTTTAAAATCACCGCAGTATGGCGCTCCAGATAATGTCACTTTAGTGCCAACAGGAACAGGAGCAATACAGGGTCTTGGTGGCAACGCTCGCGGAAACTATGCTGTTGATCTACAATTAGATCGAGACCTAGATACTCAAGTAGCTGCCGCTAATTATTCCTCATTAATTGGTGGCAGCAATAATTCTATTGATTCTAGTTCTTCTTATGCAGCTATAGTTGGTGGACGAGATTGTGATATTATTCAGTCTGGATATACGGCAATTATAGGCTGCTTTGACTCATATAGTTCTGGATCTGCAACAACTGTGGTATATTATAATGGTATAGTTGGATCTAATAGTACAAATCTAGATTTTGCTAGATTCTGTGGTATTGTTGGAGGAACTCATTTATATATAATGGGATCAGAAGGAGTACCATTAAATGCTAATGGTTTAATAGGGGGAAGTTATTGCGGTATAAGTACATCTGGAAATTATGATGGAATAATTGGTGGCTATTATTGTGTAATAGATTCATCTAGTTATTGTTTTATTGGATCAGGTAGATTAAATGAAATTACTTCATCTAATTATAGTTCTATTAGTGGTGGTAGAAATAATGCAATAATCTCAGATTATTGTTTAATTGGTGGTGGAAATAATAATAGTATTGAAACTGCAAATAACTATTCAACAATCTGTGGTGGTTATTCTAATACTATTATAACTGCTACTACTAATAAAAATTATAATTTTATTGGTGGTGGCGGTGCAAATCAAATTCAAGGTATAGCAGACGTTATAGTTGGAGGTGGAGAAAACACAATATTATTAGCTGCTGGTATAGTATATGCTGTTATTGGTGGTGGACGATATAATACTTTAGAAAGTCATTATTGTTTCATTGGTGGTGGCTATAGTAATAGCATTGGAACATCATGTGATTATTCTGCAATAATTAGTGGTGATAATCATAGTATTGTAGCCTCAACCCATAGTGTCATCTGTGGTGGTGATTCTAATGACATTGATACAGCAGCTGATTCAATAATTTGTGGTGGTGATACTAATAGTATTACTGGAAGTCAATACAGTGTAATTGTTGGTGGTGATAATAATGAAATACCGACGGGGTGCGGTACAAGAAATTTCATTGGTGGTGGTAACAGCCAATTATTAGTAGCAGCTGCAACTAATAATGGTGATAATATAATAATCGGTGGATATAATCATTCTATCCAAGGAAGATACTGCATAATTGTCGGCGGAAGCACTAATGATATTACATTGGCTGCTGGAGCCTTATATTCTACAATTGTAGGTGGCTGGTCAAATTCTAGTGGCTCAAGTTATACTTTTATTGGCGGCGGCTATCAAAATATTATTGGTGAAAACTGTAGTGATAGTACAATTGTTGGTGGTGATACTAATAGTATAACAACAAGTGAACATGCTTTTATTGGTGGCGGCGATACCAATTCTATTGTAGCCAGCAATGATTCAGTAATATGTGGTGGTGACACCAATACAATTCCTACAGGATGTGGTACACATAATTTTATTGGGGGTGGAGACAGTAATACAACAGTTGCTGCTTCAACATATAATGGTGAAAATGTTATTGTTGGTGGCAATAGTAATAGTATCCAAGGACAAACATGTTTCATTGGTGGTGGAGAGTCTAATGACATAGCACTCACTGCTGGTGCCCAATACAGTGCAATTATTAGTGGCTATAATAATTCTAATGGTGGTGATTATTCAGTAATATCTGGCGGAAATAGTCACGCAATAAATGATGGCAGTTATAATACAATTTCTGGTGGAAATGGTTGTGTAACGCAAGCATCTACCGGAGATGGCAATACTATATCCGGTGGAAATACTAATGTTATTGTAGCTGCTTCAACATATAATGGTGAAAATACAATATCCGGTGGCAACAATAATGTAATACAGGGATACCGTTGCTTTATCGGAGGTGGCTATGATAATACCATTGCAATTGCTGCTGGTGTTCAATACAGTTCAATTAATTGTGGAAAATCAAATACTGTAACATCAGACTATTCGTCTGCTTCTGGATTAGAAGCAGTTGCAGATCATTACGGTGAAGTTGCACAAGCTTCTGGTAAATTTTCAGCTTCTGGTGATGCACAATTTAGTAAATTTCTTTTAAGAAACCAGACAACTGATGATACAGCTACAGAATTATTCCTTGATGGTTCAAGTGAGCGATTAACAATCACCGAAGGTGAGACGTGGTTTGTTACTGTTAAATTAATTGGTCGTCAAACGAATGGCGACTATACAACCCATGGAATTCATTGGGAAGGTATTTTAACAAGAGATTCTGCTGGTAATGCCACAATAACTAACAGCGATACCATTGAAGATTTTACAAATGATTTTAGTTGGAGTGTAGCTATTTCTGCTGATACTTCAAATCAATCATTAAAAATAACAGTACAAGGTACAACCGATGAAAATATTAGTTGGTTAGCACATGTCGATATAGTAAAAGTGAAAGGATAATATGCCACTAAAGCCATTAAATGCAAAAGAACCGAAAGTAGTTCCAGCGGTAGAGTCTAAGCAGTTCGATAACCTTTTTGTTGAATCATTAAAATTAACAACATTAGGAAATAAACAGCGCCTATCAGTGCAGTTTAGATATTATGACTACAATACTGGTGAATTTTCTAGTAAGACTAAAAACCTCTTAATTGATGATTTAGCTAAAACAATTGCTAGTAAACAGGCAGAAGCCAAAGTAAACGATATTCTCGATCTATTAGTAGAATTATTGGACGAACAAGATGTATAGTACAATTATCGATGCAGATACTTATTTCACTGAAAAACTACACGCACTTTCATGGACGGAAGCTAGTGATAGTAATAAAACAAAAGCCATGAATATGGCTACAGCAATTATTGATCGATTACAGTTTAGTGGTTGGAAAGTCGAAGACACTCAAGTCCTTGAATTTCCACGATATTATGGTGACGAACCTGATGGAACAGAAACAATTCCCGATGATATTAATATCGCGTGTTATGAAATTGCATACTCTCTATTAGATGGCGTCGATCCAGATAAAGAATATGCTAATCTAGCAGTAAAAGCAAGAACATTTAGCAGTGTATCAACAACTTATGATACAAATGCACCATTAGATTATTTAGCTTGTGGAGTTCCAAGTATAATTGCTTGGAGATATTTGCTTCCTTATTTAGCTAATACAGATAGTATTCGTATTTATAGAAAATCTTAGAGCACTTTACCTCGATCCCTAGTAAAGGTATCAAAAATGGAAAATTTCAATTATTATTCACTAATTTGTTTTGAAGGTGATGAAGAAGAGATTGTTGAAGAAAAAGAAGAAAATACTGAAGGAAATCAAGAGTCTGAGAAGAAATTTACTCAGGCCGATTTAAATAGGATTCAAGCAAAAGAAAAACGAAAGACTCAAGAAGCTTATAAAGAACTTCAAACCCAACTTGAAGAAGCAAGAAATGCTGCTCAAGCTGGTTCCGCTGAACGTGAAGAACTTGAGCTTAAAATAGAAGAACTACAGCGGAAAACGATGTCCGCTGAAGAGATAGCACGACAGAAGGAAGCAAAACTTCAGAAGAAGCATCAAGAAGAACTCGAAGAAACCAAGCGATCTGCTGATCTTTGGAAGACACGATACACTGAAACAGTGATTACAAATGAGATTCTCGCTGCTGCTAATGAGCATGGTGCAATTCGACCGACACAAATTTACAATGAATTACGTGATAAGGTAAAACTTACACAAAAACTTGATGAGGATGGCAAGCCTACTGATTCATTCGAAGCCAGAGTCGATTTTGATGACGAGGATAAAAATGGAAAGGCCATTAAATTAGATTTATCAGTTAAAGATGCAGTTAAACGGATGAAAGAGCTACCTCAGCTACATGGAAATCTATTTGAGGGCGTTAAGAGTGGCGGTCTTGGTGCTGGAAATGCTGGTCCAAATCGAAAGGGCAAGCATGATCTCACTAAAATGACTGAAGCTGAACGATACAAGTTGCGTAAAGAAGACCCGGCAGCTTACGCAGCGGCAATGGAAGGTCGGGGTTAATGTCCTTAATTTACAAAAACTTAGGAGATTTCCCTGTGGAAAACCAAAACTACTACTCACTAATTTGCTTTGATAACGATTTTGATACTGACGAACGAGCTTGGAATCCCGAGCTATGGGCATCAGAGACCCTCTTCCTTCTTTATGAGAATATGGTAGCTGGTCGTCTTGTTCATACTGATTTTAATAACGAAATCGCTGACTTCGGTGACACCGTTAATACCCGTAAGCCTGGCAAGTTCTCAGCCAAGCGTAAAGGCACTAATGATGATGTTACCATTCAGGCAGCGACTGCAACTAAGGTGCCTGTTGTACTCAATCAGCATGTACATACTTCATTCATGATTCGTGATGGTGAAGAGTCACGATCAATGGTAAATCTTCAGGAAGAGTATCTTGCTCCAGCAGCAGCTTCGCTTGCTGAACACATTGATAAGATTCTTCTTGGTCAGGTATATCAATATCTTGATAATACTGTTGGTGATCTTGGTGAAATCAATAGCACCGCTGGTGACGCCCATAATGCCAAGAGCCTAATGCTCAAAGCACGTAATGTTATGAATAAGAATAACTGTCCAATGGCTGGACGGCGAATGATTCTTACCAATGACACTGAGACTGAAGCACTTGCTCTTGAGCTATTCATTTCAGCCGAAAAGGTCGGTGATGGTGGAACGGCTCTCGAAGAGGCTGCACTAGGCCGTAAGCTTGGTTTTGATACCTATGCTTGCCAGAACATGTCAAGTGTTACCGATACTGGTGTCGTTGATGCCGATGATGCCACTGCACTTGCTGTTGGTGATCTCACTTTTACTAGTGATGGTGCTGCTGGTGCCGGTTATGTTGCTGGACAGTATATCTACTTCGTTGATGGTACAACTGCGACACTATTTGACAAGATGCCTCATCGCATCACTGATATTAGTGGTGATGTTGTAACATTTGATCGTCCTATTAGAGTGGCAATGCCAAGTGCCAATAATGACGTATATCTTGTTCCAATGGCCGATGTTGCTCTAACTGAGCACGCTGCCGCTGGTGGCCCTGCTGCTTATCCAAAGGACTATGATAAGGAAATTTGGGTTGATGGTACTGGTGTACCTCAAGTTGGTCAGCTTTGCTCCTTTAATAATGGTGCTACACTTCTTGATGCAGAATACTGTATTATCAAGGTAGAGACCGGTGGAGCAGGTTATGCTATCACACTTGATCGTCCACTTGAGGCTGCAATTGCCAATGATTATACTGTCGGCCTCGGACCTGGTGGCGAATATAACTTCGCATTCACTCGCAATGCACTAACACTTGTTAACCGACCACTAGCTTTACCGAAGGCTGGTACTGGTGCTCTTGCTGGCATTGCAAGCTATGAAGGCTTATCAATGCGTATTACCATTACTTATCAGGGTGTTGGTCAAGGACATCTTGTTACTTGTGACCTACTCTGTGGTGTTAAAGTCCTCGATGAAGATCAAGGAGCCGTAATGATCGGCTAAGATCAATGATAGTCTGGGGCTAGCATAGGCTAGCCCCAGAATTATGGAGGACATAATGGACAAAAATGAATTAGAAGCTGTTGTACAAGAAATAAATAAGAAGTTAGATGTTATTTATGAAGCTGTTATTGGTGATCCTAGAGATCAAAATAAACCTGGATTAATAATGAGATTAGATCGCGTTGAACAACTTCATATTCTTCAACGTAGATTTAATATAATCCTTGGTACAACAATTGTCGGTACAGCTGGTACAATACTTGGTGCCCTAATTGTGAAAGCACTTACATGAGTTTTATTGATGATACTATTTACCAATTAAAGAGAGAATATGGATTCTCATTGATTCTAATTCATATTATCTCTAAAGATTTTAATATAGACACTGGACAAGAACGGCTTACAGTCAATCAAAAGTATATTAAAAAAGCCGTTCTTCTACCAAATACAATTGTACGTGCTATTCTTCCTAGCAAAGCAGTGTACAATTTTGATGATAGATTTATACTTTTAGATAATAAAGACTTTGATACTGTCGCTATTGATGATAAAATTATTTTTAATAGCAAAGAATATTCTGTTAATAATATAACAGAATACTATCAAGAATCAACAATATTAAAAGTATCAGAATCTAAAGGCAGTCCTGTCTCTAGTTCTTTCAGTTCTGACTTGGACCTTGAAGATGAATACACCAAATCCTGAATGGGTTAAGAGAATTTTTATTTCAGCTGCTAAGCATTTTAAGCTAGTAGCTAATACTAATTCTATACCATTCCATCTTCGAGGTACAACAAGAGATACATCAATCCATGATGAATATATTGAATTCTACATGGATGAACCACATATTCAACAAATAAGCAATAATGTTTTTAGAATTGTTGTAGGAATAAATGTAATCTACTCAGTAGATTATAGTTCTAATAAATATCGCCCATTAGATATTACTGGAATAATTCTAGATGCATTTTCTGAAATATGTGTATATGATAGTTATGATAATTATTTAGGTCGAATGCTACCGTTAGATTCTGGCATCACGGTAAATAATTTTGGAGATATGGACGACAAAGTAAAAATAAATAGCGGCTCAGTTGAAGCTGTCTATGAAATTTACTTACCAAACTAGGCTACTTTGTGCCGAAAACAAAGGCTTACAAAATAAACATTCCTAGGAGTAAATTACATGAAACTAATACAGGCTGAAGCCCAAACAATTTGCTTTGCGCCTATTGACCTAAAACTAGCTGATTTTTATATCTACGACGGTTTTAGAGTAACAGGTGTTACTAATACGGATACTGAACCAGCAGATGAAACCACAATTGCACTGACTGATTGCGATGAAAGTGTTCCTGTTGGTTGTGTTGTACAATTTGCCAACGATTCTACTTCAACAGAGTACGTTGTATCAAGCGTAACAACAACTGGCGGCACAAATGCTGTTTTCCAGATTGACCTTGATAGTGCTTCTGGCGGCACATTTGCACTAACTTATGGTACTCAGACAACTAATGCTATTGCCTATGATGCAACGAATGCTCTTATTACAACTGAACTTGAAGCACTTGATGGCATTGGTAATGGCGATGTACTTGTCGAAGCTGGTGGTGCTGGTTACGATATTAAAATAACTTTCCAGGATGATTTAGCAGCGACAGTAATTAGTGATACTACATTCACATTCGACGGTTCCCTATTAACAGGGACATCGGCTGGTGAAGAGATGGTTCTTACTACACCAGGTGTTGTTGATGGAACGACAACAAGTATGGTACTATCGGCAGGTCTCGCTGAAGAAGTTGCCGCTGGTGGTGCTGTCACATTCCTTGGCCGACGCTTAGAAATTAGAATTGGTGAAGGTAACGTAACTTATAATATGATTAAGAACCGCGAATATATTAAGAACCGGGGTGTTCTTGATGGCGTTCGTGATTCTGATGAAGAGCCAATGGAAGTCTCTTTTGAATTCATGTGGGAATTTCTATCGGCTGTAACTGGTAGCGGTGTACCGACTGTTGAAGAGGTATTAACCCATACTGGTGAGGCATCAGATTGGGAGACAACTGATACTGATGGATGTAATCCCCAGGATTGTGTCGATCTAGTAATTTGGTATGATCCAAATTGTGGTGGTAATAATACTGAAAAAATTACACTCCCTCATTTCCGCTATGAGAGCTTAAACCATAATCTACGTGATTCACAGGTATCTTGTTCTGGTAAGTGCAATACTACCTCACCAACATACGAACGTGGAGTATAAGAGAATAATATTATGAAAATCAAAGGAAGACATATTTCAGAACCGAATAAAGAAATTATTCCTATACCTCGGGGTAATGGAGATGATATTATATTAGTTGCAGAGGCGGTATTGGACCATACCCCATTTGATAAAATGTGTCCAATACCTCAGCCAAAAATGAGGAAGATCGATGGTGTAGATATTCCTGATCTTAATGACAAAGGCTATAATAAGGCAATTGAGCGATATTCTGAAAAGAAAACTGCTTGGCTTATTATAACATCATTAAGAGCTACACCAGAGTTAGAATGGGAATTGGTCGATCCAAGTGACCATCAGACTTGGACATTCTTTAGAAAAGAGTTGTCTGATTCTGGCTTCAGTGACCTCGAAATTAATAGAATTATTAATGGTGCTCTATCGGCACAAGGTCTAAATGAAGCTAAAGTGGAGGCGGCTCGTGATCGTTTTTTACGCGGCGAGCAGGCACGGAGAGACGCATTACTCTCCCTAAATGGCGAACAGAAAAGTACGCCATCTGGAGAGCCTGCGAGCGTTTCGGAATAAAACCCTGGGAATTTGATTCCTTAGATATTGATAAGCAAGCGGACTTGATTGGATATAATCAAGTCCGTGAAATGGAAGAAGTGAAGAACATTGAAGCCATGTTCTCTTCGCAGTAGCTCAATTGGTAGAGCAGATGACTGTTAATCATCCGGTTTTAGGTTCGAGTCCTAACTGCGGAGTTTCAAAATGATTTTTATTCCAATTACTGTTGTTATTTTAATACTATTAAAACAATATTTGTGGCCATGGTATATATTTGATTTTAATCTTATGTATTACTTTTGGTGGGAAGCCAGAAGAACTAAAAGATATACTATTAGTGTATATTTTGAAGAGTTAATGGCACAACATAGAATAAATCAAATAACACCAGATTTAGACGAGTTATTAGAATTAGCTGAAAAGAATCCTCCGCCTCAAGAGTGGTACGACGAATGAAATTTACAGGATTTTTTACAACTGCTACAATAAATATTGATAAATATGAAGAAGAACTTAAAGCACATTTAAAACGTGAACTTCATGCGGTAGCTAGTGATTGGATCGAAGCTGTAACAGGCCGTGTTCCAGTTTGGTCTGGAATGTCTCAAGGTTCACTATTAGAATTAGCTGAACTTATTAATGAGACATTAATTATATCATCTATTGGTGGAGTAAAAAGTAGAATAGATTATGGTAAAGCATTGGGTTCAGCAAAACCAAACTATAATTTAAAAGATTTTAAAATCACTATAACAACAAATGTAGAACATTACAATATTCAAGAATTTAAAAATGTTGGCGTAAGTAAATCAGCCCCATGGCATTCGTTGATCGCTGGTAAAGATGCTGCTTTAAAACGAATGAATAACGTAAAACTAATAATACCTAAAATTGAATCTAAACGGATAACCATCTAATGGCTGATGAACTGAAAACTGTATTAGGTTTTGAAGCAGGAAATGCAATAAGCACAATTAAGGCTTTAACTAAGGCTTTAAATGGCTATAGCAATGCTATATCTAAAGCTGCTTCTTCAACAAAATCTTTTAATGATTCATCAAAAGGTATTGAAGCGTCATTAAATTCTGCTGCAAGAGCCAATGAACGATTAGCTCAATCAGTGAAGAAGTCTTCTGATGCTGAAAAAGAACGCGATGGAATTGTAAAAAGAACAAAAGACACTTATGGTAAGACTTCCTCACGTTTGCCATCTAATTATTATAAAAGTATTTCTACTGCTCAAAATGAAACTATAAATAATACTAAAAAATATAATGATGTTGTTAAGCAATCAGTTTTATCTTATGGTAAAACATTCTCTCGTGTACCTACAAATCATTATGCTAAAATACGTGCTGAAGCTGAAAAGACTGCTGGAGCCGTAAAGAAATCTTCTGGTGACATGATCCTTAGTTGGAAAAGTGTTATCCGAATTTTTACGATTCAGTTGATTCACCAAGCAATTTCAAAAGTAACAAGTGCATTTGTTGAAGGAGCAAAAGCTGCACGTTCTTATGAAATAAGCTTAGCAGAAATTCAAACAATTAGTGGTAAATCTTACAAAAACTTTGAAGACTTAGCTAAACGTACGGAAGAGTTTGCAGCCATAACTGGACAACCGCTTCCAGCAGTAACTGAAGGTATTTATCAAACATTATCAAACCAAGTTGTCGATACAGCTGATGCATTTAAATTTCTTGGCACTGCAAGTGATTTTAGTATTGCCGCTGTTACTGATCTAGGATCATCTGTTAATTTACTATCATCAGTTTTAAACTCATATCAATTATCTTCATCTCAGGCAGATCAAGTCGCTGGTAAATTATTCAAGACAATTGAATTAGGACGTATACGCGGTCAAGAATTTGCTGATACATTTGGTAGAGTTCTTGTTTTATCAGCACAACTAGGTGTAGAACTTGATGAAGTATTCGCGTCAATGGCTACATTGACTCGGGCTGGTATTCAATATAATGAAGCATATACATTATTAACAAATGTACAGCTTAAATTAATAAAGCCTACAAAGGAACTCAAAGAAGTATTTGCTGATCTAGGTATTGCTAGTGCTGAAGCTGGTATTCAAGCCTATGGATTACAAGGATTATTACAGAAAATTGAGCAGGCTGCTGGCGGTACAGCATCTGAATTGGGTGAAGTTTTTGGCCGTGTACGTGCTATTCGTGGCGCATTAGGCTTAGGTAAGACAGTTGCTGAACAATATGCTGACAGTCTTGAAAGAATTAAAAAAGCTGGTGCAAGTGATCTAGCACAAGCTAAAGGTATAGTTTTTAATACTAATGCTAAGCAAGTCGCCCTAGAATTAAATAAATTAGATATCGCTATGACCAAATTTGGTCGCAATACTAATAATGCTCTATTAGATGTATTTAATTCATTCGGTGGGGCAACTGGCGCAATAAAAGCTTTTACAATATCGCTGTCACTTGCTGGTGCCGCATGGTTAATTGTTAGAAAGTACGCTGATGGCTCTTTAGCAGCCATGACTAAAGGATTTAAAAATGCTTTATCAAGTGGAGAGACTTTTAAGGCTAGTATAAAATCTTTAGCTAAATCACCATTTGCTTGGGCAGCCGCGATAGGTGCAGCTTCAGTTCTTATTCAGGGATATTTTAATAAAAATGCAAAAGCAGCTAGAGAATATCGTGACGAATTAGAAAAGACACTTGAAGTTTCTCGAAAACTAGGTTTAATAAAATATGAAGCACAATTAGAGGAACAACGTAAAGGTAATAATAAATTATTATCTACATTACAAAAATTCTTAATAAATCGCCAAAGATTATTTGGGCAATCTGATAAAGATATACAACAGATTGAACAAATACTATATTCTTCTTTAGAAGATCAAGCTTCAGGTCATTTATCTGCTATCTCAGGATTATTTGGAAGTTTCGACAAATTTGCTAATAATGCTGTAAATAAATTAAAAGAAATAAATGATGAAGCAAAGAATATTTCTGGAAGCATTAGTGATTTTAATTTTGAAAGGCAATTAAAATCTGTTGATAAATATCACGAAGTATATCAACGAATTGCCCGTGCTGAAGCTTTACGCTCTGCTGCGGTAAGAGCAGCCAATAAAGGTGAAAAAAAATTAGCAAACACATTACAGCAACGTGCTGAAGCACAATCAAAAGCTGCTTTAGCTGCTGCCGATCAAACAAAGAATGCTTCTTTGATTAGAAAAGCAGAAGACGATGTTGAAACTACATTAAAGAATCAGTATAATCTTCAGGAAGAAGCTAAGAAGCAAATTATTGAGCAATCAGCTACAATTAAGAAAATTGCTCCTGATCTAAAAACAATTGAATCAAGAGTAAAATATCTTATTGATCGTTTTAAGGATCTAAAAAAGAAGTTGGCAACAACATTTGATCCCCTAAAACGTGAAAAGATTTTAAAAAATTTAGCTGGCGTATCAAAAGATCTAGAAAAAGAGTTTGGAAAAGTAAAAGTATATGCTCAACTAGCTAATGCAACTGAATTAAAATCAGAATTTCAAGCTGCAACTCAAGGATTCTTCGATCCACTAACTGGGCAAGTAAAGACATTTGAGCAGGCAACTAAAGATTCATTTAAAAATATTGCTGATGCTTTAAAAGATTTACAAACACAATCTAAATCTGATCTTCAAGCTATTATTAATGCTCTTGTTGGTGCAGCATCAAATAAAGAACAGCAAAAGAGATTATATGAATTAAATAAGCTTCAAAAGACTGGAAATACTGCTACATCAGAGCAAGTCAAAAATCAAAAAGAGATAGATGATGCTATTAAATTATCGGTAGCAGATATAAAGCATTTTAAATCTGAATTAGACGATATAAATAAAGTGCCTACATTCAGTAGGTCTAGAATTGATGACTATAAAAAACGTCTTGAAACAACAAAATTATTAAAGAAAGCTGTTACTGATGCAGCATTGGAGGCTCAAAAATTAGCTTTATCAGGCAAAAGTCTTTCACCAGAATATGCTGATGCTGTTGAAAAATTGGCTAAGATTCGTGAAGCACTTGTCTATGCAGAAGAAAAGACTCCTACAAAGTTCTTAGGAATAGGTCCAAGTCTTAAAGATGCCTCTGACCAATTAAAGACACTTATTGATAGATTATCGGAAATACCTGAAAAACAGAAAGCAATTGTCGAAGGACAAGATAATGCTAACTTATTTAAGGCTGCTTCAGACAAATTATTATTAAATCAAAGTACAATTGAAAATTATAAGCCTGCTGATACTGGTTTAGAAAGTAAAACTAATGGCCAAACAGATGCTATAAAACAGAAATCTAAAGAAGCTGGTGATGCTCTTGGTAAAAATATTTCTGATGGTGCAAAATTAGGTGCAATTGCAATACAGCAAGCATCACAAACTGAAGTGATATCAATAGATTTTACAAAACAAAAAGCCATTGATACCGGATATTCTTTAAATTATAATATATCTCAAGGAGCGACACAGGCTGCAAATAATGTAGAACAAGCTTCACAATCAATGATAAATAGTCTTAAACGTGTTGAAGAACAAATTGCTAGAGTAAATCAAGCTTTTAGCGGCAATAATTCTGAGACAGCAACTGCTTATCGTGGTGGTTTACTATACCGTAATAATGGCGGATTTACTCCACGCGGCAGTGATACTATTCCTGCGATGCTTTCTCCAGGAGAATTTGTTGTAAATGCTGCATCTTCAAGGAAATTTTTCTCACAACTTGTAGCAATAAATAACAATAAACAACCAGTCTATCGTGCATCAGGTGGACCAGTTACAAATGTAGGTGATGTTAATATCAGTGTGAATGGTGCATCTGCACCAAAAGAAACTGCTCGTGCAGTAGCTGCTGAATTGACACGTGAACTAAGACGAAATACATCGAGGATCTAATGAAAGAAATAAAATCAAAAGGCAGTCACAAATTAAAGAATTTTGGTGGCATATTTAATGTGGAAATTATTCGTGATGGTGAAACTATCTTCGAAGAAGAGTTTCATAATGGCATTACAAATGAAGGCAAGGATTTTCTTCTTGATGTAATGTTCCATGAAGAGACTGCTGCAACGACATGGTATTTATCTTTAATTGATTCTGTTGGATATTCAGCTCTTGCTGCAACAGATACATATGATAATATCGATCAAGCTGGTAATGGTTGGGATGAATTTTCTGACTATGGTGCTGGCAGTCGTATTGAATGGGATGAAGATGCCGCTTCAGGACAATCAATAACAAATAGTGCTGTCGCTACTTTTAATATCACAGCATCAGGAACAGTCAAAGGTGGATTTCTTGTCGGTTTAGGTGCTGCTGCTGACACTGTTGGCGATCACGCTGGTGACGGAATTCTTTGGGCCACTGGATTATTCTCAAGTGACCAAGCTGTAAACAATGGCGATCAAATTAAAATCACTTACACCGTGAATGCATAATGGCTACACGAATATTTCCATTCTCTGCGTTTCCTGCGACACAAAATAAGGTATATCCAGATGCATTTGGTGGATCAACCAATGGTGCTATAGTTGAAGGATTAGGTGTAATGGCATCATTAGACGCTAATGCAGAAATGCATCTATGGTTTAGAACCCCTGATCCTTTACCAACTGGTACATGCAAATTAGAATTAAATGCAGTATCTTATGATGCAGCAGCCGGTGATGCTAAAGTAAATCCTTATTGGAAAAGTATTGCTGTTGATGAAGTATTTGATCTTGATACAACAGGATTAAATGCCGAAGGAACAGCGACACTAACATGGTCTAATCCTGGAACTGATTCAGAGATTTTACAATCATTAATTACACTTGATGCTGATACACCTGTAGCTGGAGAATTTATATTTATAATCCTGCTATTTGAAACATCATCTTGGACTTTAAATAAAAGATCAGTTTGGGTTCCATCAATAATTTGGGAGTAGCCTAATGGGTTGGTATCATGACGGAACTGCTTATGCCACAATGGCTAATGATCCAGCGCTCACAATCCCCAATGATGATTGGGGGTTCGTGGGCTGGTTTCGTTTACCAGCTGGTAATCCAGGCTCAGATTCTCCTAAAATATTGGCTTGGGGAACACCAGGAGCAACACCACATGTTCAAATTTATGTTACTCAAGCAAGTAGCTCAGACAGATTAAGAGCGAGATATATTAATTCTGCTGGTGGTGATACAGGGATATTAAGTATATCAGCAATAAATTTAAGTACCTATGCTGGCGAATGGATGGCATTTTGTCTCACACATGATAAAAGTATTAATACAACTTATTTGAGATTATTAATAAGATCGATACATACTATATATATAGACTCTGTTTATCCGGCCTATACACCAATAACAGATAATACTGACATTCCAGCAGATATGTATCTTGGATGCTCATCTGATTTAGGCACTGATTATTTTGTAGGTGACATTGCTGAATTAGCATTTATTCCAGGTACATTTTTTGATGAAAATACTTTCCATGGCTTCTGCCACGGTAGCCGTGGAAATAAATTTCCTGGTTGCGCTTGGCATGTACCAATGCTTGGTGGACGTGTTGAGGAATGGAAAAATCAGCTTGTTATAACGCCAACAAATATTGCTGATAGTGAGAATCATCCTCCAGTATCATTAATTACTCCAAAAATAATGGCTGCACCGCGGCCAGAAAATCATCAACTTTTATCACATTCTCTTTCATTAACAGATTCTTTAACGTCAATAAAAATAATAACAAAGCCTATTGATAGTTCATTGCCTTTAGGTAGTACATTTTATACTGGTGGTGCTTTTTATGCTGATTTTACTAGTGAATTAACAAGTGATGTAATTAAATTTGATGACAATGGCGATCCATATATTTATTCTTATAGACTCGGGCATTCGATTGACCGTAAATTCATTGGTTCGCCAGCACCAAATGACACAATACACATTATTCATGATTTCGAAGTAGAACTAGTAAAAGCATCTGGAATAAGTGAGAGTTTTGATAGTACATTATCATTGTCAGACTCATGGGAGATAGATAAATTTTCATATTTTATTATCGATACTTTGACGTTAACACAATCATTAGAAAATATAAGTTCAACAGGAATTGATGGCGATCTAACTGTAACACATGATTTTGAAATCAATGGCACATTTAATAAAACAATTGAATCCGAACTGGAATTATCGGATTCATGGGCATTTTACAAATTAGATGAAGATGGTGTTTTATGCAATTATTCGCCCTCGGTAGGCTCTACAACTGATCCAAATGCACCATCACCACCAAGTACAACAGCACCATCATTGACGGCAACTGATGGAGTTACACTAGAATATCCTACCATTGCTCCAACAAGTATAGTTACTTTGAGTGGCCCTGAGTTTAACAATAAAGACTCAATGCAATTTCAAAGGATAAATAGAACAACACGCGGTGGTACACTTATTATTTATGCTGATCCTAATTGGAATAAGTCATTCATTCTTTCACTAGAATTTAATGCATTAACTGAAGTAGAATGCCAAGATGTATTAGATTTTGTTGAAGCATCACTTGGCAAGAATGTAAAACTAACAGACTGGGAAGGCAGAGAATGGACAGGAATTATTACTAATCCCGATTCTCCAATATCTCGTGTCGGTCGTCCTGGCAATATGCTTACATTGGAATTTGAAGCGGAGTTGGCATAATGTCAATAAAACTTGAAGCACCATATCCTAGAATCAATACAACAACTTTTTTACCAAATCCATTATTTAATGATAGTGAAGGATTAACAAGTTCGCTATCATTAAATAGAACAATGGGTGGAAATGTATATACTTATATAAAAACATCAACAAGAAAAAAGATTGTTTTTAACTTCGAATTTACGCGTCAAAAGGGATTAGAATTTAGGGCCTTTTTACGATCATATTTTAGTAGTACAATAAGATTAACCGATCATCTTGGTTCAATTTTTATTGGAAAATTTACATCTAATCCATTTGAATTGACATCGCCTGGAAATTATCAAAATATACAAATAGAATTTGAAGGTATAAAACAATGAGAACTTTAAGTGCAAATGCTCTAGCTAAGATTGCTGAGAAAAAAGGCTCAGAGCCAATTACAATTTTAGATATTGCATGGAATGGCACAGATGTTTTACAATATTCTGATCGTGCGGTAGATTCTATTCCAGGCAAAATTCTTGAAGTAAGCGATCTCGATGCAGTTATAAATATAACTGGGTCATCAAATTCGCAATCACTATCAGTAACACTTGATGATACTGATGGTACAATCAAAGAATTGATGAATAATTATGATCTTCATTTAAAAGACGTATGGGTTTATCAATACTTTGAAGAGTTAGATTTGTCTGATCGATTCTTACTTTTTAAAGGAAAAGTTAACTCTCCAATAACATGGAATGAAAATGATCGCACAGTATCATTCTCAGTATTATCTCAGTTGGAAGATAAAGAAATAGGATTTTCACCAGAAGAAGGTCAATTTATAGATTTACCAGAAGCATTTGTTGGTCAACCATGGCCAATGTGTTTTGGTCTTACAATTCACAGCAAAGCTTTAAGGGTAACTGAAGTACCTAAAGCTGTAACTGCAACAGGTGTAGGATTTGCTGATACACATTTAGGACAGAAAGCTTCTTTATATGGTATTTTATTATCATTTGTTACAAAATATTTTACGCTTGATGCAGTAGAATTAATAGCAGGTAGAAGAGGTTCAGTTAGCAATACTTATCAACAACAATTAGCAACAGAAACTGATTTTATATATGTATATGGAGCCGAAAATTTTAGCGGCTATGCTACATTGGATTTGGGTGGGTTTAAAATATGGGGTTATTGGAATGGAAATGGTTTTCAAATAACTGGACATGAAGATCAATGTGCAGGAAAAGATCCGCCCGGAATAGGTGGTGGCTATTGGAGAACAAATTATAATAATAAGAGTGGTTTTTTGCCTGATGGCACAATTAGTGGCGATAACTGTGGATATAAATATTTTGGCCCAGGAACACAAATAAAACAAATATCACCGCTACAGCCACAGAAATATATAATAAGTATAGTTCCAGGTACAGTTGAAAAAGTCACTGTATGGGGCACATTATATGGTCAAAGATATTTACAGAATTTGTCAAGTGATTTATATACTATACAAACTGAATCATGGGGACAATTTGATGTGGTAACTTTGACAATGCACACATCACCATCTAATACGAATCAAAATTGGGGCGATGATATTTATGTAACATTTCGCTCTAGTGTTGGTCCGAATACTGTTGATATTTTAAAATATATCATCAATACATATACTGATTTTACTTATGATTCTACTTCTTTCGATCACGTAGAAAGTAAAGTAGAAAATTATCCTATGAATTTTACCATATATGACCGTCCTAATGCACTAACAGCTTTACAAGAAATAGCCTGGCAAGCAAGATGCTCTATTTATTTAAAAAATGATGTCTTTTATTTACAATATTTGCCTGAGATACAACCATCCGTAGCTACAATTACTGAAGACGATATTCTTCAAGGCACATTAAAATTGACACATACTCCTACAGAGGATTTAGTGACTAAGATGGATTGTAAATGGACACAATCCCCAATGCAGAGTGCGGATGGCCATGTTATTATAAGAAATAATAATAATAAATATGGTTTACACAAACAAGATTATGACTATTATACTTTCAATTATATTGATGGTGTAACAAAAAGTGCCTCATTTTGGTCCATACGATATTCAAATACGTGGAAAAAAGTAAGCTTTCAAACTCCATTGCACTTATTAAATGTAGAGACGCTTGATTATGTCACATTAGATTTGAGCAACGATTTTGTATCTAATAGCTCAATTCTTTGTCGTGTAGATAAAGCATCATATAACTCAGATAATCGAAGTATAGATTTTGAATTATGGTGCCCAGTAAGGTCAGGAGAAATGGATGCATATGATTTTGCATATCCATCTGATATATCACAATATACTTATTACCCATCAGAAATAGATTATGATGGTGATGATATCTATAGTTGGGATAAGCCAGTAGAAATAATAAATGAAAATGACGGTAATCCACAGCCATATGTCACAGTAACTGGAATAAATTGGCCAGATTTTGATGCCAATAAAAATAAAAAAACTGAAAATAGTGAATATTCTAAAAATGAAAAATCAGATATTGATAGGAGAAAAACTAGCCGAGGCAATGTAAAGCCATCTGATATTGGTGATATTTCACCTGGAGAACCTACACTTAAAGCTACAGTAAAACAAGGTCCAAATTCTCCTGGACCAGAGTCACCAGATTCTGATAATACTCATATATTGCCTCAAAGTGATGTACAAGATGGTGATTATGAGACTGATCCACTCGATCAAGATGAAGAAGGCGGACAAGATGATTCTGGTACTCAAACTGATCCAATGGATCAATTACCAAAACCAGAAGAATTAGACTCAGAAGAGCATCCATGTATGTCTATGGTATGTGTAACTTGGATAACAATTGATTGTACACACCCAAGTGAATCTGGACTATGTTGCTCACCAGTACAAAGCTGCTATGGGACACCAGCTACTGGCGATTTGCTTCAGTGTTATGAGAAATATGTATTTGAAACTGAAGCGGCAGCAAGAGATTTTGCTGATTCTTTGAATACGTCCTTACCTAAATCTGGGATTCCTGGCCAAACAGTTCCATATTCAGCCGGATGGAATCCCATATTTAATGATGGTGGAAGTGATGATGGTGGATGTGAATCTAGTACAGATCCTATTGGATATGATCGTCAAGATGGTGATAAATCTACTACAACCATACTTGAAGAAGAAGCTGAAGCTTAATTTAATTGAAACCAATTAAGATGCATATTTCAATAATTCTTTATAAACTGCTGCGGTAGCTAGACAATCTTGAAGAGCGTCATGAGCCTTTTGGTTCGTGACGTTCATTTTCTTGCATAGTTCCGCCATATTGAATTTAGACATTGTTACCCGCTCGCATTTGTGGTCGGCAAGGTCCATCAAGAATATTGCTGCGGCCATCGTATCACGATAATGTGGATGGAAAAAATCATTGAATGATGCTGGTCCAAGCCAATCATAAAGGAATGATCGGTCGAATGGCCAATTTTGTGCAAGTGGTACAATCTTTTTGTAGATTGGTAAATCTAATCTCTGAAACCATTCGTCCAATAGATCAGCACAAGTAAATGGGTCCATTGCACGTTTTTGTCGTGCAGCAAATTCTCCGCGATTCAAACCCACTGCACGTTTATTTATTCTATCAGGAAATTGGATTTTAATATCTTGGTAGAATGGTAAAATCTTTTTATTTGGTACTCCATTAGAATCAATTGGTACAATTGCTATCTGCCATATTTCGTGATGACCCGGATTTAATCCTGTTGTCTCCACATCAATAGCACATAGAATATTACCATTCAGATGCACTGCTGATTTAGCCATGGAATATTACCCTATTATCATTAGAATTTATTGCTATGAATTCTCCACGTTTAGTATTGAGTACAGTTTCTTCAATAGTTATTTTCTCAAAAGGAGTATTTGTTACTCCATTATTTATAAAAATATGGAGTTCATCCAATATTTCAAAATTCTCTAATATTTCTTTTAGTTCTTTAATTGTCATTTAATTGCTCCCAAAGTTCTTCAATTGTTTCTTTTACATCCATTATTTCTTTATCCATATGATATATTCTACATCCGCTATCTTTCCAAGGAAATATAGAATCTATTGTTTTGATATTAATTATGCTTTTTCCATTATTTAGTGGTGATGTAACTAAAATAAATTTAGCCATGGAATATTACCTTTCCATTAGTAGAAGAGAAATCTTTTTTATCGGTATCCCACGTAACATAGTCTAATGGTATTTCATCTTCTTCAACAACTAGATACACTTCAAATGATGGATTAAATCTATTTAATATTGTTTTTAATTCTTCAATTTTCATTAATCTGACTCCAAATTTCTTTTATACTTTCTATTACGTATAATGTAGGACCTGTACAATCGACAGTTGTTATACCAGTAACACCATCCCATTCTCTTATACTTTTAATTTCTCGTTTATTTAGAATTATTTCTCTATTTTTCTCATCTGTTAATAGTATAAATTTACTCATAGTTCTGCTCCGACCAAAAACACTGTACCAAAACCATAACCATCAGATTCTTGGAATTTAGTTTCTACTATTTCGTAAATACCAGCTAATCCAAGATTTATAATAACATCGGCCTCTGGTTCAACTGATTTTAAAATCTCTTGTAATTCTTTAACTTTCATCAAAACTCCTACAAAGTGAGAAATCAAAAAACTTCCATCGGTTTAAATCATCAATATGTTTGTCTTTAGCAATATGACGTACATACTTACATACTTCTTTCCAAGAACCAAACATCATTTGTTCTGGAATAACATCAAAAAGCCACAGCGGTACTTGTTCCTTGCCTTGAGAATAGTGAAGAATAATTGGCTTCTTCTGCCGATTTGCTAGATATAGTTCTTCCCATGTGCCTGTTGTTTGCACATCATGATTCAGATGTACGACAAGAAAATCACTAACATCGACCATCCTAAGATCATATGATCTTATTGGACGAACCATATCTCTAAGAAGTTTGTAATCACCTTTAGCACGTAATTCCTTCATTATGCCTTGTGTCTGCTCATTCTCGATTCCGATATGAGTAGGCTTATGTGTTGGATCGAGGAAAATTATTTCCAAATCCATTAGCTCTTTCTGGAGAGCAATACGCCAATCCTGTCCAACGGAGTTGCTATATTCCATTGGTCCGCATAGATAACAACGATTATATTTTAGTCTATTCATTTTAATATCGCAAAATATAAGTAAATCGGTCCAAGACCTAATACAATACCTATTTCTTCAAATTCATAACTGATATAAAAATCAAAACATAACCTCCATGTTCTCCAATTTGTTGACAACCTATATTCAATCATCGTTTCTTGCAGTGTGAGAAGATTGCTATATACTCTCCGAGAGCAGTAAATTTTCCAGAGACTAAATAAACAGCACTTTTATAAAAATGGTTTGATGTCAATGGTACTTCAATTTTCTTTAAGGAAAAATCAGCATTAACTACTTGTCCATTTAGTGGACCATCAACACAATAAATATTAGCAGACTTCATGTATTGCATTTATCTTATCCCATAACATTAATGCTGATTCATTTAAGTCTTCCAATGAATCATTGTTTAAAATAGTCATATACCATTGTGTCCATGAATCCAGTTCTACTTCACGTCCATCGGTTCCTTGTTCAAGGCCAGATCGAACCATCTTAATAAGATATCCATCTTTTTCTAATATGGCTTTTGCTTCATTTGTGAAACCCATATCTGTTATGATTATAACATCAGCTTTTACTCCATTAAGAGCAAAATCAATCCATGTTCCTGGATATACTTCTCTTAATTTGTTTCCAACTTCAATCCAGATATCTCTTGGAGATACTCCTAACTTCGGTAGAATCTGTTCTTTTTCTTCACGATGACTTTCATAATAAATTCCACGTTTTAATCCGGCCCAGGAATATAATTGATAGCAAATATCCTTTAATTTTGCAGCGAAGCTTACTTCTTTAACTACTAATTTTGCACAACTACAATTAATGTGCGTGCTAAGAAACTTGGCAATGGTATTCTTACCAGTACCTTTTTTGTAACCAAATGCAATAATAATCGGTTTATCTAACATTACCATACGACCATACTCCCGCTTGCTCTTCGATTTCAAAATTGTTACCTGTTATATTTACTCCAATGAACTTATTACCTTCTAATTTTACATGCTGACTAAAATGATTTTCAAATGCGTGCATAAGTCTTGCACGTTCTTCTGGTTTCAATTTATCGAGAATTTCTTTTAACATCATTTAGCCCTCCAATACCAATTGGTCTTTTTTGAGGACTAAATATGATGACCCAAGTGTATCTGGTTTAATAAATGATAAATTAGCTACATAAAATTGACCTCCATCTGATGCTACACGGCCTTTTGGATGCTTGCTCGGTAGTGAGCGTCCCATCCTAATTTTAGACCATGATGCCACTTCATTCGGATCAAGCCAATCTTGAAATCTTAGCCAAAAATCATTATATTTTATCGTCTCTCCTGGAGCTAAGAAACAGCATTCGTCAATAAATTCTTCAAGTGAAGAACGATTTAATTTCTGACTATGGCCTTTTTCGTCTGTTTCAACGACAGGTATATTTAAACGATCACGACATGGGGGAATCTCAATTGAAAATAATGTGCCTAAAAATGCTTCTGCTTCTTTTTCCAAGAGAACAAATAATTCATCTTTAGGAACCATCTCCAATGGATCAAGTGGAGGAACCCGAATAACCATTATTCGTGAATCTTCCGATGGCACTGGGCATTCATTAGGATCATTTCCAGTATGAATGAAGTGTGCTACGTTCCTCACCATATAAGGCGTCTTGCCTTTAGGATGAATAAGAATCTCTTCGCCAGTAATCCAATCCTTCATTCGATTATAAGCGAATTTATTCTGCCGTAAATCTAATTCATCGACAGCACAAATAACAGCATTCTTCATTTCCTCATTAAAACCGGCACTATTTATTAGTGCCGCTTTAACATCCATGTATCCACTTGATGTTATAAGCAATTTTATTGCTTCATGGAGTGTAGTTTTTCCTGTCTGTTGCTCTGGTGAATACAAAAATAGATAAGGGAGATGTTCTTTTGGTGCTTGAAATACTGAAGCAATCCATAATCTCAAATAATCCGCACCAGTTAAGACGCCATTTGCTTGACACCATCCATTATTTTTAACACCTTCATCAAGGCCATCACCACAATGTGCCAATAATTTGTCCCAATTTGGGTGAATAAATGGCTCATTTTGCTGTGGAAGATATTTTAATTGAACGGCATCACGATTCCATTCCCTATTTCCCGGAAATTCATCCTCAAATGGTTTATTTACAAGGGTCCAACTCTCCATTACACACTTACCAAGTGCTTTATTTATCTCACTATCCTGTAATCCGAATGATTTTAAAGCTATTTTTAGGTGTGTAAGTGGTTCTGAATGCCATTGATTGCCTGCTTTTAGTACCCAACCAGCGTCATCACCTTTATGTGTGACAAGATGCCGCACTAAATTATCATAATTTTGTACTTCTGTTGTGTCTGGTGCTGACAATCTCGCATTAAAAATTCGTTTCCACCATCCTTTATCCTCTTTCCATCCAACCATCTGAGCGGGATTATCGCTTGATTCCTTCGAAATTTCTACAATAATACGTCGTCCATCCTTGTGTGATTTTATAATCGCTTTTCGATTACCGGCCCAGTTCGGTAGATTTAAATTGGCGCCCAATTTTTCAACCGCGGTAGCAGCAGTTTCAGCTTCATTAAAGAAATAATTTCCTTTTTCATCTTCAATTCCATGAAACGCACCTGCGACAGCCTGTAACGTAGGCTCTTTATTTAGGTAGCATCTGGTATATCCGGCAGAGTCTTGGCTCCATGTAGGTGCTTCGTCGATTCCTTGTGTAAAACGTCTAACAACCCAAGAGCCGGAAGGATGTTCCTCGGGATAACAGAATACGTTATGGTCCGGTTTATCTTTTCCAGTTGCTTTAGTGTCGAATATCCCTCGGAAGTTAAGATCATGATGTGCTCTCTTTAAATCTGCTGTATGACAAACTAACAAATGATTATCTGGATCATACCACCATTGGCATTGATTTTCTTCCAAATAATCTAAAAGTTTCTTGTGACCTTCGTCAAGTTTTACGTGTGGATACTGACCAGTTAAACACTCGAATGTAGATACGTTTTCTTCTTCAACGAATGAAGGCAGATTTCTACGGCGTCGTCCCTTTATTACGGGTACATGATCCATCCAATTAACAGGAATATCTCTAAGAATATCGCCCTGTTTTATTAACTTTAACCCGTCAGTACCACGCATCTTACGATGCCATACCCACATATTTCCACCAAAAACATCGACTTTACCACTAAATTCAAATCCAGTGGCGGCAGTCATCTTACCAAGAATAGCTCTTGCGAGAGCAGAATGCTCGGTATGATTTTTTGTTGGAATATCATCAAGTAAGACATAAAGATGTAAGCCCTTTCCACTGGTTGATTTTCTAATCGTTATCCAGGGAATCTTGTAGGCTTCATCCTTAACAGCTTGAAGTTCTGCTACTGTAAGACCATCAGCATGGTTAGAAATAGCATCGAAATCGAAACCTACCCACTTGGATACAGCTTCTTTCCAACACCAGCCAGTCATACCAATTCCTTCGGCATGATCTTTTAATGACCAATTGAGATTACTATCAGTATACTCTGGTTCACTTGCGGCATTCCAAGGGATTCGGAATGGCTTCCATGTCTGTATACCATCAGTATATCCACGCCACATACGTCCAGTAAAACCGGATTTTTGTGTAATGGGTTCACCATTATCTTGTGCTACATTGACTTGCACTTCCATGTCATAGTCATACAATGCAGCTAGATCACTGATAGTAAAATCAGTTAAGAAGGCTTTGATAGCCTGGGTCTTAGTTGCCATGATGCTAAATCTCGATTTTGATTATAAAATCAACTCTGAAAGAGGGATTCAAGCAGTGGCAAGAAAATCAAAATCAATTATAAAGTGTCCCTCTACATATACTATCCGTTTTCCAGACAAAAATAGACAACAAAAACAGCTTTCTGAAAATTTAAACCATTGTCCTAATTAGACTTGACAACAATACAGCTTTTTTGCTCTTGCATATATAAGAGAAAAGAGAAAATGATACAGTATTTATATAAAGAGACTTACTAACCTGTTTGTATTGTCTTCTGGTCAATTGCGTGGAGACATTATACTTAGGCAAATATTTTCCTGTTTAGGTTTTTATTGGGACGTGAACGTCCCGAAAACGGATAGTATAGATAGCGGGAGAGGTATCACATTGATTTTGATTTTATTGGAAATTCAGGTTTGATTTTATAATCAGGATTTTATAATCAAATGGGATTAGACGTAGCGGCGTGTGGGAAACGCATCCTAGCGAGGTCGTCCGAAAGGATGAGCGAAGGACAATGAGCACAGTTCTGGTAGAGCCCAGATAGCGGAGGCATACCGCACAACGGTTTAGGAGTCCAGGCCAGCTACCGACGAAGACACGGCTCTTGATACGTTGGCTTTGAGGAATCCGAAACATTGCTGGTGAAAGTGCCATAGTCGGTTCGAATCCGACCTACGTTATTTATAATAAGGATTTTATAATCGCACGCTGAGTAAAAACGTTGTGTTTATAGGACTTTGGCTGGTAAGCTTATTTGGGTTTTGAGTTTATTATCAATTTGGCCAAATTGTATCTTACTAAATCTTTTTTAATTTTTGGAGACATTATGGGTACGCCAGAAGTCAAGGTAGTTCCACTCTCTTCGATCCGTGAGAATCAAGTCGCCCTACGTGGCGTGGACAAGGAAGGCGAAGATTATGTTGGTTTGCGTGATTCAATTGCACGCATTGGTATTATGAATCCGATTTCTGTTCGTCGTCGAACAGAGGATGTTGATGGCACTACTGTTGAGTATTATGAGATTGTCGATGGTCTTCACCGTTACACTTCAGCGGTCGATGCAGGTCTAGAATCAATTCCGGTAAATGTCGTTGATCTTGACAAGGTAGAGACACTTGAAGCTCAACTTATGACTAATATTCATAAGGTTGAGACCAAGGCTGTCGAGTACACTAAGCAGCTACAACGGATTTTTACCCTCAATCCTACGATGACCATTTCAGAGATGGCGTCACGGCTTGGCAAGAGCCCTTCATGGGTTTCTCAACGACTCAATCTTCTTAAGCTTGAGAAGTCGGTCCAAGACCTCGTTGATGATGGTAAAATCACTGTAGCAAATGCAGTCGCCATGTCACGGCTTCCTCACGAAGAGCAGGTCAATTATGTCGATCAAGCGATGCAGATGAATACGGATGAATTTGCACCAACGGTTCAGGCTCGTGCGAAGGAGCTAAAGGATGCTGCTCGTGAAGGTCGTAAGGCTGAGAAGGCTGAGTTCAAGCCCCAGGCTCGTGTCCGTAAGCTCGGTGAGCTAAAGACTGAGTTCTCAACCAACGAAGTTGGTCCCGAACTTTGTCGCCAGGTTGGTGCCAAGACTCCCGAGGACGGTTTCGCCCTTGGTGTTGCATTTGCAATCAATCTTGATCCAATCAGTGTCGCTGCACAAACTGCCGCCTACAATGAGAAGCAACAGCGTCTCACAGAGGCCAAGCAGAAGAGGGCCGCCGAGCGAGCCCAGAAGCGTGCAGAGGAAGCCGCCGCAGCCGCAGCCGCAGCCCAGGAAGCGTTGAAGTAAGGATTGTTTGAGTTTAAATAAGATAATTTGAGTTTATAATCACGGGGAGTATTGTACTCCCCGTGGTATTCATTTTCATTAAAGAGAAAAATTCATGCCAAACGAATTAGTACCTCAAGATGTCGGCGGTGGAGACCTATCAAATTTTGAAGAAATGACAGCATCTGATGTTGAATTTCTTTCACGTATTCAACTCTATGGTGGAAAATCAAATGCGGTAGCTGAAGGTAAGATTCCAGCCAATCATTATGGTATTCCTGTCGATGATGATATTATTGATCTCGGTGATAAAGTCGATGTAGCTATCCTAGCTTGGAGGCCAAAGGCTTTGCACACTGGTGAAGAACCAATCGTCGAAAGTTTCGACCCAACATCTGATCTATTCAAGAGGATTAAAATGGAGTCAGGTGTAAAAGATTCTGGTGCCATGTATGGTCCTGAATTTTTACTATATGTGCCAGACGTAAATAAGTATGTCACATTCTTTATGTCCTCGAAGACGGCACGTCGTGAAGCACGTAAGATGGAGCCACTTCTACGTTGTGCGGCTACATTAAAATCAAAAACGATCAAGGCTGGAAAGTATATTTGGCAGGGTCCAGTTGTTATTGAGTGCTCGACACCACTAACAATGCCTGATCTCGATGAGATTAAGGCCAAGGTAGAGCAATTCAAGAATCCTCCAGTAAAGGAAGTAGAGCTTGCTGAAGAGGACGATCGTGAGCGATGAAAGAGATTCTTGAATTTCTAGCAACGCACTCTTTGATTTTAGAATCAAAGTTTGTTGATGGCGAAGCAGCGGTAATTGTAAGAGATGCGAACAGTGATATTTATGTAGCTGTTTCTTATACAAGCGACATTGACTTTATTGATTTTTACTTAAAACCAGCACTGGAAGCGATTGAGAAAGAGCGGTAAGTAAAATGGAATTCAAATCAAGTGTAAAACCTATAATTGGTCCCTCAATAATGTGGGATTCCTTCATAAAGGACACTTATGATTTGACCAATTCCAACCCAGCTAAGGTTCTTGATGGTTGCAAACTCGATCTTAATACTATGGCTAAATTTATTATAGCCTTAGAATCATTCCGCGGTAATACTAAGCAACCGCTAGAATCATTATCATTAGCTTCAATTCCTCTCGAACACCTTTTCTTTGGTTTTTTAATAACGGCTCCGTCGGTAGTAATTATGAAGCTAAATGAGGAAACGACATTAAATGTCATATCCTCAAAAACGAAGATAAAATCATACCGATCGGCGGTAGTCTCAGGTACTCTAGGTGAGTGGAAAAACAGTATAGCCTCAATTTGTGCATTTAATAATATATCTTATACGAGCACAGAATTGAGGCATATTGCTAACATTTGCCTAGAGTATTTTTCTAATATGGGATTAAAAATGATTTTCAAATCATTTAATAATAAAAAGCTTTCTGATGGGACATACTTATTGGAGTCAAAATGATTGAAAAAGAGTTTGCTGAAAAGTATAACCTCAGAATAATCTCAAATAACTGTACCAATTGTAGGTATTATCATATTGGAAGATGTTACAACTTAGAATTGAACTTTTCAATTCCAGTTAATAGAACAACAATATGCAATAAATATAAGCGAAAACTATGATCGACACAAAATTCAAAGCCGGTAAGTATAAAGTCCCCGTCCAGATGGCTTATGACGAAGATTATATCTATCTTAAATTCAGATATAATAAAGCATTAGTAAATGAAGTAAGGATGATGGAAGGGCGAAAGTGGCTTGGCAGAGAAGATCCTCCAAGGAAGATGTGGCGTGTCGATAATTGTCCACATAATCTCTTCCAGATTGCTTATCTCGAAGGCAGAAATCCGTATGCTGCCTATGATAGCGAAATAATCAAGCACGAGTATAAGCGTCCACTCTTTGAGCATCAACGTCTAGGCGCTGATTTTCTTCTTACACGCAAGCGTGCGATCCTAGCGGCAGAGATGGGTTGCGGTAAGAGTCTTTGTGGTATTGAGGTAATGGAGCGATCCAAGCGTGATGATTGGTGGTATGTTGGACCACGATCAGCAATTAAAGCTGTTGAGCTTGAATTATTGAAGTGGGATTGTAAAGTCAATCCCGAAATGATGACTTATGAAAAATTAACCAAATTGGTTAAAAACTGGGAGGACGGTCGTCCTGCACCAAATATTTGGTTTGACGAATCATCGAGAATAAAATCACCAACAGCCCAACGAAGTCAAGCTGCTTATCTATTAGCAACTGGTGCTCGTGAGGATCATGATGGTTACGTGATTTTAACATCAGGATCACCAGCACCAAAGAGTCCTTTGGATTGGTGGAACCAAGCCCGGATAGCCTGTCCAGGGTTCTTGAAGGAAGGAAGTTATCATATTTTTCGAGGCTCTATGGCAATAATAAAACAAGAAGAAAATGTATATGGACAGGCTTATCCGAAGATAGTTTCGTGGCTCGACGATTGTAGAAAGTGTAAGGTTTGTGGTCAGCTAGAAGAAGAGCATCTAGAGACTGATCTTGATCGTGAACACGAATATGAGCCATCAGTAAATGAGGTAGAACGGCTTTACAAAAGAATGTCTGGCCTAGTTCTTGTGCAATTTAAAAAAGATTGTCTTGATCTACCAGATAAAATCTATCGTAAGATTGAACTTGAACCATCGAAGAAAATCAAAGATATTGCAAAAGCTATTGTCGCTGGTTCAAGAACTGTAGCACAATCATTAGTATTATTAAGGGAACTGTCCGATGGCTTCCAATATGTACAAACAAAATCAGGTGAAGAGAAGTGTCCAATTTGCAAAGGAAAAGGCACAATTCCTAATCCAATGCTCGACGCAAATATTCCAGAGGATTCACTTCCTCAAGACCTTATTCTTGATGAAACCGTGCTATGCGATGGCTGTGGTGGAAAAGGAAAAAGGGATACATTCACACGAACAGTCGAGCAGATTGAGACACCGAAAGATCAGGCACTAAGAGACCTTTTCGACGAATATTCGGATGTAGGTCGCTTAGTTATTTATGGCGGATTTACTGGAAGTGTCGATCGTTGTGTTCAAATTGCTGAGGACTGTGGATGGGAATTTATTCGTGTCGATGGCCGCGGTTGGCATAGTTCAGTTGAGGGTGAGCCACTTATTAATTTCCAAGAGAAATTAAATGAGCATCCGAGGATGGCTTTTATTGGCCAGCCTGGTGCTGCTGGTATGGGTATTACATTAACAGCCTCACCGGCCATCGTATACTATTCAAATGATTTTAATGCGGAATCAAGAATACAGTCTGAAGACCGTATTCATCGTGCCGGCATGGACAATCAACGTGGTGCCACAATTATTGATATTTTGCATTTAGAATCCGATTATTTGGTCTTAAAGAATCTTCAGAAGAAGCGTGAATTGCAAGCATTGACAATGGGCGATGTTACAAATGCATTAGGATTAAATCATGAGTAGAGGAATTGGAAAATGCCAACAAAGAAGTTGAGTAAAGAGACTGAGAATAAAATCAAGGACGCACTTGAAACTACAACCAAGAGCCATAAAACTATTGCCGATGAACATGGTGTAAGCGTAGGTACTATAGGTAATGTTAAGAAGAAGCACAAGATTCAAAGACCAAAGGAAGTGAAACCGAAGGCCGATCCAACAAATGCAAGAATATTGGAATTGGAATCCAAAGTAATTGCTCTGAAAGATGAACGGGCAGCATTAAGAAAATCATATCAAGCAGCCCAACGCAATAATAGTATTTATCAAGCGCTTGCTGAAGAGATTCATGACACTGTAAAGCCAATAAGGCCACTACCTCGTGCACCACGAATAAAAACGAAAGATAAACAGATTCACGAGTCATTGGTAATGCACTTATCCGATGAACATGCTTGTGATATTGTTCTGCCACATCAGGTCGGTGGCCTTGAGAATTACAATGAGCGTATTGCATTACGGCGTGCCGAAGTGTATGTTGATTCCTTAATTAAATTCACGCAGCATACACTAAAGCAGTATAATTTTGGTACACTATTTATTCTTGCAAATGGTGACCACGTTTCTGGTGAAATCCATGACGCCAAAGATCATACCGAGCATCGGAATACATTCAAGAACTGTCTATCAACAGGCCAAATGCACGCATTGATGCTTAGAGACTTGGCGGCTTACTTCGACGATATTAAAATCATTTATACTCCCGGTAATCATGGTCGTCGGACACCGAAGAAGGATCACAATAATCCAAAAAACAACTGGGATTACTTAGTTGCAGAGACAGCATTTGCTTATGCCCGTGATTTAGAAAACGTAGAATTTATAATCCCTGATTCATTTTCAATTAATCTCGATATTGAGGGCCATGGTTTTCATGTAGCTCATGGCGACGATATTAAGTCATTTAACAATATACCTTGGTACGGCATTGAGCGGAAAACACGAAGATTAGCTGCATTGAACTGTGCTGTTGATCGCGGTGTACAGTATTTTTGCTTTGGACATTTCCACAATCCGGCAACACAAGCTGCACTTAATGGAGAGACAATTATTAATGGTACATGGGTGGCTACAAGCCCGTATGTTTATAATAGTCTATCATCATTTACCGAGCCAACACAAATTGTTCATGGTGTCCATAAGGAACGAGGGGTCACTTGGAGATTGCATATCAAGCTGCGTTCTGATAAGGAACATCTTGGACCTAAACGCTATGGTGTGATTTTAAAATGAGTGATAATGGAAAGATTTGCTCTAAATGTAAGAAATTTAAAGAATACTATAAATTTTATGAAGATATAAGAAGCAAAGATGGATTCTATAGCTGGTGTATAGATTGTTTTAAGGGGAGAAATAGGCTAGAAGATAGTCTAATGAATAATCACGGTATAACATTAATGAAATATAATTTAATATTGAAGAAACAAAATGGAGTTTGTGCTATATGTGGAAAGAAAGAAACACAAAGGAATCAATTCTCTTTAAATAAATTATCCGTAGATCATTGCCATAAAACAAATAAAATTAGGGGTTTGTTGTGCCATAAATGCAATAAAGGATTAGGTTTATTTGATGATAATATTGAATATCTAAAATCAGCAATAATATACTTAAGGCAAAACTTATAATGAAACTTCCAACGTCATTGTGCATTAAAGGCACCGATTATAAAATCGAATATGTTGAGCAATATGATGAAGTAGATACTGAGGGACACTTCTTTGGCATCATTGACTATGAGAATAAAATCATTAGAATATTTGTCAGTTATGGAGAATCAATGACATTGGAGACATTAATACATGAAGTATTACATTCAATAATGTTTAGAAATAAAGCATTAGCTCGAATGGTCAAAGACGAAGAAGATTTTGTTGTTACATTAGCGAATGAACTTGCTACACTATTAACTGATAATGGATTGGTCTATGATTTAGAGTTTCCTATTACTAAGAGGATTCTATGACTGTCGAAGAATTAATTGAAAAATTATCTAAATTACCACAAGAAAATGATATTATATTCATTGCGGGTTATGAGGGACCAATGGATATTGAACAGATCATAAACCACGACAATGAATCTAAAATCTATTTAGATTATCCGAGGCAACCATGAGTAGCTATAATCCTGAGGACCGTGCATTATTGACTGAACCGATAGGGAGGTTATTTGATTTTATAGAAGATTTGAATGAACTATGTAAGAAACATAGTGTAAATCTAGGTGCAGATTCTAAAGGAATTATTTTTATTCATGATGCAAAAGGACAACCATTATCTCAATTCTTTTATGTGCCAAAACTTAAAACTATTGACTCAATGAAATTGGATATTAAATATAAATTATGAATCCAAATCCAAACACCGTTAAACAATCTTTAGAAGACTTTAGAAACGGTAAATATCAAACCTGTGATGAAATTATCAAGGAAATAAAAATGATCAATGAATATGAGGTACATTTCATTCCACTTGAAGATATATTCTGTGATGATGAATTTAATTCTCGAAATAGAATTCTTCCTATGGATGTAGCCGATCTGGCTCGCGACATTGATCGAAATGGATTGCAAACCCCTATCTCGGTACAGCCTTGGGATGGCGATAAAAAGTATCGAATTGTAGCAGGTCATCGCCGATTCACCGCTTTTAAAATCCTGAAGAAGGACACAATCCCTGCAATGATTAAGGAAGGGCTTACAGAAGTTCAAGCCCGTCTTATGAATCTAAAAGAAAATTTGATTCGATCGGAATTAGATATTATGCAGGAAGCTGGTGCGGTAAAAGCACTCAAAGATCTTGGTATGACCCAGGACGCTATCTCTTTTGAATTGAAAAAATCAAGAGGGTGGGTTCAAGTACGATTTAATCTATTGGAACTACCGCAAGCAATTCAGGATGAAGCTGCTGCTGGAATTCTTAATCAGGCCCAGATCAAGCAAATCTATGGTTTGAATAATGAAGCCGAACAATATGCGGCGGTAAAGAAGATTAAAGAGTCTCGTATTCGCGGTATTAAGGGTGTCGATGTTGGAAAAAAGCCAAAGGAAAAGCCATTTATCAAAAAGCGGCAGTCTAAGAACAATGTACAAGAGATGATTGAGCACATTGGTAAGCACGTAGGTTATGGATTGACAACACGGGCATTAGCCTGGGCTAATGGAAATATCAATTCAGCGGAGCTATATTATGATATTAAGAAGGAAGTCGAGGATGCTGGTGGTGAATATGATGTTTCTTTCCTAACAAGAGCTTATGATTAGAGATACCAATGACAGTCAAAGAATTAATTGAAGAACTACAAAAGTGTGACCCTAACAAGGAAGTTAAAATAAATAGATTTTATAATATCCAGTATGTTTATTATCACCCTAAAGATATAGTATCAATAGGTACTATTGAAAAACTTGTTACTGAAAAGTACGCCGAACACATAGTAACTGTTGCTTGTGAAAAGCTTGGGAATTATAGTGGACAAGGATACGAGGACTACAGGAAGTTATAAAATAATAAAAGACCTGGATAAGGCACAACAATGATTTTCTTAGACACCGAGACATGCGGATTCCATGGACTACCAGTAATTATTCAATATGCTGTCGATGATGGTTCAGTCCAATTATATAACTTCTGGAAGAATCCGATATCAGAATCAGTTGAGCTATTAGAATGGATCGCTTCACAGGAAGTAGTAGGGTTTAATCTCGCATTCGATTGGTTCCATATTATTAAAATCTGGTCAACATTTTCTATGTTGCTTGATGATCCTGATCTCATTCCCGAAGATAATATTGATTTAATAGCGACAACAGAAAAGAAGGCACGAGATTATGGCTACTGCCTAAAGCCTAAAGCCGCATGTGACTTAATGCTCCATGCCCGTAAAGGTAAATATCAATGCCTAATGCGTCGGAAGCCAATAACAATAAGAAGGATTCCGACACAATTAATATCAATGGTACGTCAAGAACTTGAAAAGCTTACCGATCTCGATGACGCCTATTTCTCTCAACGGTCTGATCCTAGTGGACCAAGATGGGCCATTCGTGATATTAAATTTCCTGATGGATCAATTAATCCTGCATTCAAAAACTTGGAGCTAGACTTCAGGCCGTCAACAGGCTTGAAGACATTGACTAAATATGCTCTTGGTAAACAGGATGATTTGATTTTAAAATTCACGGATGTAGAAGTATCTAAGAAATTCTACCCAAAAGAATTTGGTTATGCCCCATTTGCTTTAGCGGTAGGACGGCCTGGGCGCTGGAATAATGCTTGGCCGGAAGTAATTCGACACCATATTAGCCATTGGGAATATAATACTCTTGCTAGGAAATATGCTGCTGATGATGTAATCAATACACGCGAGTTATATTATCATCTTGAACCAGAGATTGGCGATACCGATTCAGAGTTATCGTGTATGGTGGCAGCGGTTCGGTGGCGTGGATTTGAAATTGATATTGAAAAAATCAAGGAATTGCGTTTAGCCGCAGCTAAAAGAAAAGCTAAGACGCCGACAGCACCAAACGCGGTAAAAGGTTATTTGCTTGAAGTCATGGACAAAACAGAATCCATGGCTTTAAATAATGGAACAGGAAAAGACGTTTTAAAATCAATTATTGAATGGGATTCTCCAGCAGCGAAGCGGGCACAAGAAGTTTTAGATGCACGTTTCGCTACAAAGGAAATAGAGCTTTTCGACAAACTCATAAAAGCAGGAAAATTCCATGCCTCATTCAGGGTTATTGGTGCTCTTAGTTCGAGAATGTCCGGTGACAATGATCTTAATGCACAAGGAATTAAAGGCACAAAAGAAATAAGACAAAAATTTAAATTAAAGCGTGATGGTTATAAATTGTGCGGTGGTGACTTTGATGCCTTCGAGGTTAGTATTGCAGAGTCTGTCTATAATGATGAAAATCTAAGAGCCGATATTATAAGTGGAAAATCGCCACATGGACTATTTGCTTGTGAATTATATCCTCATCTAACGTATGAAGAGATTCTTGCCACAAAGGGAACTGAAGACGATCTATATGGAAATGGGAAGACTGGATTCTTTCGAATTATGTATGGTGGTGGTTGGGAAGGAATGGTCGAGCCTTTAGATGTTGATCCCAAAGTGGCAGAAAAAGCTTTCAATGGCTTCATGAAAAAGTATCCCGGAATCAAACGATACCTTGATACAATTGAGAGTGATTATTGTTCAATGACTCAGCCAGCTGGAATAGGGACGGCGGTAGTATGGAAAGATCCTAAGCCCTGGGTTGATAATGGTTTAGGTTTCAAACGATACTTCGATATTGAGAATAAAATCTGTAAGATGCTTTTTGATTTGGCTAATGATCCACCAAAGATATGGAAATACGTTAAAGCCAAAGTGATGCGTAAAGACCGACAGCAGACCGCCGCTGGTGCGGTCCAATCGGCATTATATGCAGCAGCATTTAACATCCAAGCTAAGAATCTTAGAGCAGCTGCTAATCATCAGATTCAGAGTAAAGGTGCAACAATAACAAAGGAAGTTCAACGAGCTATTTGGGATTTGCAGCCAGCAGGCGTAGCAAAATGGCTTGTTCAGCCAATGAATATTCATGACGAAGTTATGTGCCCAACAACACCAGAAATGGTCGATGATGTAGAAAATACTGTTAAAAATAAGGTAGAATCATTTCGAGATATCATACCATTATTGAGTATAACATGGAATAAGGATATGAATTCATGGGCCGAAAAATAACAGGGATTGATATTGCGGTAATTCACCATAGGAAATTAATCCAAGCAAGGCGACAAGAGCGTATTGTACAGTCATTTGAGTTTTTAGAAGCCTGGGATTTATTTTCTAATGAAGAGCGTAAAAGAATAATATTTCTTTTAAAGAAGATAAAACCTGATGAAGTCAAGATATTAGTTGATAATAAAATCCATGGCGAACTCGGTAAATTATCAACAAATTCTTTAAGGAGATTGGCGAGTAATTACTATATAAAGAATTATAGCAGAAAATCTAAAGAGCAATTAATTAATGAAATAAAAGAAAGGCAAGCTAATGAAGGATGCACGGACAAGCATTGAGGATTTATTAGATCAAATGCGCCCAGTATTAGTTGAAATAGGTATTCCAGTTGAACAAATAAATATGAGGTGCGGCCATCATCTAATAAAAACTTGTAATGTGGCATTTGATTGGCTACATGATATTTTTGTATCTAATGAATTTCAAGAATTATTGCGAATATGGAATCTATTACCTGAAAATATTTGGAAAAGATATAGAATGCATGGCTTCGAAGATTTTCGTGAACAGATATTATTATCAGAAGCTGGAAGAGATGTAATTAAATTATGGAGATGTAAGCGTCCGAGATTGTTTGGTAAAAACCGTCCCCGAGACTTAGAAATGCTTGATACAATGCGTGGTGATGTATGTCGCAAATAATTATTGTATATTTTGTTCTTGGTATTATTTTTGCATTAATAATGCACCCAATAGATTATAAAAGAACAATAGAATTTATTTTTATTGCTATTAGTTGGCTACCATTATTTATTATTCTTATTATTTTTGCAATTATTTTATTTAGTATACTATTATTTGATTTTATAAAAGAGAAACTATAATGATTATTTATATTGTTATTTATTTTGTTATTGGTTTTATTTTAGCTAATATAGTGTATTTAATAAAAGGTCAAAGTGAAGATCAAGAGACAGAATTCTTTATGGTTACAATTTTGTGGCCAATATTCTTTATAGTTGAAGGCCAGATTCATATTATTGGGTTATGGTTTAGACTCCTTAATTATCTTAGAGAGAAACTACAATGAAAATTACAAAAGCTAACTTATCGAAGATTCTTAGAGAATCTGTTTTTACCCCTAAGAATGACCGCGGTATGGCAATTATTGCCGATGTAGGAAATTATCAATATTATATAACAAGAGCAAACGAAGAACTGGCTAAGCTGCATTTTTCACCACAAGAACAAGACCAAGCGTTAAAGATGGTAATATCATTATTGGCGTTGGCTAGATTGGAATTACAAAAATGAATCGGGGTAAAATCATTAAACGCAAAGGCCCCGAGGCAAAAATCCAAGAAGATTTAATTAAGTTTCTCAGGGCACGCGGTTGGTTTGTAAAAGTTATTCATGGATCAACGTTTCAAACTGGTATGCCCGACTTATATATCGCCCAACGCAAATATGGTACTCGGTGGGTTGAAGTTAAGAATCCAGAGCATTATCGCTTTGAAGCGAGCCAACTTGAAGTGTTTCCGAGATTGTCCGCTGAAGGTGTCGGTGTTTGGGTTCTTACAGCGGCCACCGAGCACGAATATCAGAAATTATTCCAGCCACCCAATTGGTGGACGTATCTTAAAATACCGAATATGAACAAATGAAAGAAAATTTACTATTAATATTATTAATTGTAGGAGCTATTATGGCACTACCATTTATGGTAGCTTTCATATGGTATTTTTGCTATTTAGCGGCAGAAGTATTAGTAAAGGTGCTATAATGGAAACAACACTCGTAATAATAAAACCTGATGCAATTGAGCGTGGATTGATTGGAAGAATAATCCAACGATTTGAGGATAAATATCTTAGAATCACTGGAATTGCATTATTAAAAAAAGACGACACTTGGTACAAAAAGATGTATGGACACGTACCTGAAGACGTTTTTAAAAACATGAAGGAATTTCTATCTAATCCATTGATTGGATTAACAATTGTTGGAGAAGGCGCGGTAGAACAGGTAAAAGCAATTGTTGGAAAAGATATTCCTTATCCAGGTACAATTCGTGGGGACTTTGGATTAGAAAATATGTATAATTGCGTGCATTGTAGTGATAGTGCAACACAAGCAGAGAAAGAAATAAATTGGTTCTTCTATGAATGATAAGATTGACCATACGCTTTTAAAATCAATGGCAACTAGTAATGATATATTTAGACTTTGCCAAGAATGTGACGAATATGGGTTTCGTGGTGTATGTGTTCCACCAACTTATGTAAAACAAGCATCACAATTATTAAAATATTCATATTATCAAATAGCAACGGTAATAGGATTTCCATTGGGCTTCCATCGAAGTGCAGTAAAAATAAAAGAAGCAGAAATAGCATTAACTGAAGGTGCAACTGAACTTGATGTTGTTTGGGATTTAGGTGCATTTTTAAGTAAAGAGTATCTAAGAGTAACAACAGAACTCGCTAGAATCGTTAACCTTGGGGTAACGACAAAAGTAATCGTCGAATCAGGATATCTTACAAATGAACAACTAAAAATTGCCCATTCAATTGTAAAAGATAGTGGTGCCCAGTATATTAAAACATCAACTGGTTACTCTCCAGGTGCCGATATACAGACAGTAAAATTATGGAAGAAATTAGGTGGTTTAAAAATCAAAGCTTCTGGTGGTATTAGTACATTAGTTACTGCACAAGAATTTATTAATAATGGTGCTGATATTATTGGCACAAGTCATGGTGCATCTATTTCTAAGGAATTAAAACGTGAATAAAGTATCAGTATTCGTCGATATTACCGATTTATATTACAAATTACATCGTACATTCGGTAGTGGTAAGCTCGACTATGTAAAATATTTGGACAAAGTAAAAGAGATCACTGGAAAAGAAGTAGCGACCGCGGTAGCATATGGTTGTCAAGATAATAATGAGGCAGCATCATTCATTGGTTACTTAAGATCAGTGGGATTCAAGACGAAATACAAGCGACCATATATTCTTAAAGTCGAAGAGCGTAATATCAAGCGTTGTAATTGGGTAGGATCGATTGCGGTAGATACAATTAAAGATGAAGCATCGACAATTGTGATTTGTAGTTCCAATCCAGATATCATGCCGATTATAAAATCATTGATTGACGATTATCAGAAAGAAGTTATCATTATTGCTTGTAATATTCCATCAAATTTAAAGAATATTCTTGGTAATAATGCAATTGAAATTGAGAAGGAATTATTAGAGAATGTTTCTGACACCCACAAATCTTAATAGATTATTTGCGTGGCTTATTTGGTCGTGTCCATTAGAGTGGTTTGTTGATATTGTGCCGAAGATGGATTTTATTTTCAGCAATGGTCAGTATATGGAGCGAGTATTATGCTATGTGAATTTGCATTCGTTAGCTCAAGGTCTGAGTATTTTGAATCAAGAATAATTGTATCTAGTTACAATTGTTATTGGAATGACACTATAATAAGATATGCAACAATAATTGGCGGATATAGTGAGACATTAAAGCATGATAATTAAAAAAGAAGTAGTTGTTGAAAGCAAAATAGAAAAAATAGAAAAAGTAGTATGTGATTGTTGCGGTAAAGAATTTATTGATGTGATTGAGCACGACAATGTAATACGGTGGAATTTTTCAGATTATACAGCTTTGTTTCATGAATACTGTTTTGCTGATAGAGATGGTGGAAGTTATTCAGATATAACAAGATATGATATTTGTCCTATATGTTTTAAAACTAAAATAATGCCTTTAATGCGTGAGGCAAATATCAAAGCAAATTTTATTGAAACTGACTCATGAAACTAATAAAAGCGACGAAACCCTGGAATTGTGTCATAGCCGCGGCAGCTATGGCAATGGATTGTACAATTGAAGAACTTGAAAAATTGATAGGCCATGACGGTGGCGAGATTGTAAGAGATTCTCCGTCACCAGCCAATAGACGTGGATTCCATATTCAAGAAATTATAGATGTTGCATGGCAAAAAGGATTCTCGGTGACACCAATTGAAGCCAAACCAATTGGTACTATTGGTGATGGTAAATTCTCTCCAATAAAAATGAATGAGATGCGTTTCCAAGAATATCTTGATGATAATATCGGAATCCTAACTGGACAAGCAAGGCGATTCGGTCATGCCGTAGCATGGGATGGTAAGATGGTTTACGATCCACGTGGGCATATTATATCATTTGATGATTGTAATGTAGCTATATCACATTTCTGGATTTTTGATGGTATTAGGATTACATTATAAATGATTGTAAAATTATTAGATTATTTCCTGATAATAATATCAATTTTATTGTATCCGCTCCATTTTATTATAAAATCAATTTCTAACTTTTTAAAAAATCAAAATCAATAAAATTAGAATTTTTTCTTGCAATAGCCCGGACGCTATCTATAATAGATGTATGCGTGCGGGCTATCATTGTTTTCGGACGCGAGACAATAATAAAGGAACCACGCGAGACAATAATAAAGGAATAACAGTTGATTTTGATTTTTTCAAGAAGTGAGGATTGATTTTATGCTCAATGAATTACACGACGTTCAGAATGATTTTCAATTGTCTATTGAATCGAATGGTTTAAATAGTAAATTTGCGAATCAAGTGTATGCTGAACGAAGCAAGATTTTAAAATCAATGCTTACTGAACTAAGATCAATCGCTCATTGGAAGAATCTTAAAATCAGATATCTAAAATTATCAAATGACAAGTCATTGACAAAAGAGGACCGTGATTTTTATCTTGCTAAATACTATGATATTGTTAAGAAAATTGGAGAACTGAAATGAGAGACTGGGATGATATTGATGAACAGGCGACCCGCGAAGGCCATGCAATGAAGTTTGCAAATAAAAGCAAACGGCCACGAAAACCAGGAGGATTAACTAAGGAGTATATTGGAAAGAAAAAGAAACGAGACATTTTGGCTGAATTGAATTTCATTACAGAAAGAGACGGAAATGCTTACTAATGACGATTTGATTATTATGTTAAACACTCTAAGGCAACATGATTCTAAGAAAGTAAAAGATAGGATTATTCAGAATTTTATGGGCATAGGATGCAGTATAGCCTTGAGTTACCATGCATCGACAAAAGTTGAAGCTGATGAATTGAAGAGTGTAGCATTACTTGCGATTGTAAAATCAGTGAATCGCTTACACTCATTGAAGCACGACAATGTACATGGCTATATTACTTCATATATTCATAATGATCTGAGACGTTTCTTGGAAAAGCAAAATAAGGTGAAACTACAGCAAGTAGATTCATTTGATAAGGCTGATAAGAATCGATCATTGTCCGAACTAAGAGACGCCTTGGATTTTATAATCCATAATGATCGTGAACACGAGATTGTCAATTTGCGTCTCAAAGGAAAAACTCGAAAAGACATCGCTGAGATTATGGGATTGAATGTGAAGACCGTAACTACGTCACTAAAGAAGTTATATGAACGCTATAGGAGAGTATCATGAGTAATTTGGAAGAAGTGTTGACTGGTTTGGCCGAGTGGTCACAAAAGTATCGTGAAGTCACCGAGTCGAAGCCAGAGATCGGAACAATTTTAAAATCAGTAGATGGTGATGCTGTTTTGAATGTAGAATTAAATGATGGTCAGCCGCCATTCATTTATGGCAAAGCATCTGTGCCGGAGTTGACTGATATTGAGCCAGCATGGTATCTACATGACGATAATCATCGCAGTCATTTCGGCTGGAAGTGCATTCTCATGCCTCGTGCCCGTGCCGAACTCATTAAGAGACAGGGTCTCGATGGTGATACTGTTAAGGTAAAATCACTTCGAGTGATTAAATACTCACAGTCTGGTCAAAGCATTCTTTGTGAGGTAAATGAGTATGTTTAAAATCAAATATATGCTTACACCAATTTTTATTGACCAGGTTGTAGTAACTAATATTAATGGACGTATTACATATCGTACAACATTCCTCGATATTTACTTCTTCGGTTTCAGAGTATTGAGAGCAAATATCTCATGATGAAACTCTGGTGTAAATTGTTCCATAGCAAACGCTATATGTATACAATCAAAAAAGGAGAAACAATTAAAGACGCTTATCTTTGTGAGAAATGTAATCTACTCCACTATAAGATAATTAAATGGTGAAACATGCCAGTAATTAATGGACAATTCGTTTACAAGTCTCATTTGCCATTGGTCTACCTTCGAGCAATGAAGACAATGAAGAAATGTGTCAAACGCTGGAAGAGGAAGAATGGAAAAAATAAGAATCGCTGATATTAAAATACCTGAATGGTATAATAAGAAATGGCCTAGTTCACAATTAGTTGAATCATTGCAAAAACTCGGTCAAATTATTCCAATCACTATTGATATTAACAACTATCTTGCCGATGGTTTTGGTAGAATCGAGGCATTGAAACAATTAGGCATTAAATACGTTTATTGTGTGCGTTGTGATAAGGCATGTGACCTTCAACCTATTTTAACTAAAATTGAGAAACATCCAAAACGCTGGAAGAGGAAGAATGGAAAGAATAAGAATCGCTGATATTAAACTCGATGGTCCATACAAGCTAACTGATACTAAGCGTAGGCCGTCGGTGGTAAAGCATAAAGGAAAATATGTTCCATTTGATAATGTGAAACCAATATTCGAGGCAATTGAAAATGGCAATAAGACAATCGAAGTGGAAGTTGTTATATGAAAATAAGAATCGTTGATATTAAAATACCTGAATGGTATTATCGAAGAAGGATACGATCTTTTAATAGACTCGTAAAAAGTCTAAAAGAACTGGGGCAAATGAGGCCAATTCTAGTAACAAAAGAAATGAGACTTGTTGACGGATACAACAGAATTGAAGCTTTGAAAGAACTAAAAAAGGAATATGTTTATTGTAATTTTATGGAAGACACCGAAGCATATTCCTATTACAAATTGAAAAGCAATGATAATAAGTAAAATAAAAGTACCAAGACATAGAGTAACTCCAAAATACGGCGATATAATAATATCATTAAGTGCTAATGGGCAACAAAAACCAATTATTATCGATAAAAATAATAGGATAATTGACGGATACAAAAGATTAGAAGCAATGAAACAACTTGGATTTGAAGAGATAGATGCTGTTTACATTAATTAACCAGTCACCACAATCTGGCAAAGAATTACGGCAACAAATTTTAAAATCAAAGAGTGTTGTGCTCGATTTTAAAGGTGTTCGGATTCTTTATAATAAGTGGATCAATGAAGCAATCGTAAAGACACTCAATGCTCTTGGCCCTGAAGAGTTTTCCAAAAGAGTGTCGTTAATTAATCTAAGTGATTATTGTTTAAACCAAATAAATAAGTCAATCAGTCATGGAGTTCTATCATGAATCGTGTCGAAGAAGCGTTCAATAAGGGTAAGGCTGTCGCCTATAAAAGTGAGTTCGATGGTCTATGGTATGAAATAGCTAAGCCAGCTTGGCGTTGGTGGTGCAAGGATGCTTATAAAATCAAGGAAGAATGGGACGTAGAGCAAGCCTATGCCGACGGTGCAGATATTGAGTTTAAAGGTAAACACAATAATACATGGATGTACACATGGGAACCACAGTGGTTTTGGTCACTCTATGACTACAGGATAAAGAAATGCCAGTCAGACGAACAACAAAAAACGGTAAACCTGCATATCAATGGGGACACCACGGAGCTAAATATACATATACCCCAGGGAACAAAGCTAGTCGTGAACGTGCTAAATCAAAAGCAATAAAACAAGGTAGAGCAGCGAGAGCAAACGGTTATGGGACTTAAAGTAACAACAATTAAAGTAAAACCGACGACACCAACAAATATGACATTGTCGGAAATTGAAGATTATATTGATAATTCGGAGACAGATTATAATGGATTTTATGCTGCATCTGGCTTGAGACTATGTTTCAAAGAAGGTGGAGTATTTACAATTTCTGATCCAACATCAACAGACTTTTGGACTGATTCTCAAGAGACATTCAATGTACATAGATTTTGTATAATTGATATTGTGGAGGAATAATGAAGATACTTTTAATAGTTATAGCAGCCTATTTAATTATGGGGACAGTTGAATGGTATAGTTGGAGATTTGATGCTCCAATGAGTGATCCAAAGGAGTATTTTAAAACAGTTCTTCTTTGGCCATTTTATTTCATTTATCGTCATTTGTTTTAATGCAGACATTTCTTCCATATCCTGACTTCCATCAATCTGCACGATGCTTAGATAATAAGCGTCTAGGAAAACAACGTGTAGAAGCTTATCAGATTTTAGAATTGGATTTTCCAAATCATCCTGCAACCAAGATGTGGATAGGGTATGAATCGGCATTGTGCTATTATGGTTTTATAATATGCGAGGAATGGAAGAATCGCGGGTTTGTTGATAATTTGCAAGAGGTATTCGAGTTTGATGATATAATCTTGCCACCATGGATTGGTGGCAAGATTCATGGAACGCATCGTGCCGCACTATTGTTTAAGGATTACCACTATTATTCTCAATTCAATTGGGAAGAAAAACCAGAAATGAGGTATCATTGGCCATGAGAGAAGTTAGATATGAAGAAATAAACGATCTAATGGATCAAGGATATGGGTTCTGTAATTTTATGGGTGGTATATCATCAAAGAATGGCGGAGAAATTCTTGAAGTAGATGGTATCTTCTTCCTTTTTGAAAAAGACGAAAAGTATACCGAAGAATTTGAATTAATCGTGGAAGAACAAATGAAAGAATATGATGAACACTTAGAACAAATGGGATATTAAAATCACGATCTCGTAGCTCAGTTGGCTAGAGCAACGGACTTTTAATCCGTAGGCCGTGGGTTCAAGTCCCACCGGGATCACTATCCGGCAGTAGCTCAGTGGTTAGAGCAATGTTCTTATAAAGCATGGGTCGGAGGTTCGATTCCTCCCTGCCGGACTGTATTACTTTTATTATTGGAGAATAAAATGAATTTAGATGAACTACTGATTGTAATGGAAGATTATTATCCAGCATTAATTCTTAAGAAAGCTGAGTTTATTCTTAAAAATACCAAATCAGAAAGAATATTTATTGGAGATTATTTAGAGTTAGACTATCTTGACCAATATGTTATTAAAGAATTTGAAAATAATCAAAGATTAGTTGTGTTTAAAACTGAATTAATATTCAGTAATTCACATAATGAAGATAATTCTGTTGAGTGCTGGTTTTGGAGTTTTTCAAAACAGATTCAAAGATTATTCATTGAAACAGTAATGCTTGGTGAATATAAAATGAGGCTAACTCCACAACTATTAAATAGAAAATTGAACATAAAATGCTGTTAAAATAAATGGACGTGGAATATTTGATCTTGAGACATTTGGTACAGGTTTTAAGAAATGCTAACATATAGTTATAAAATAGCGGAAATCCAGATCATACCAACAAACTATGGTTATGATCTTAAAGTCATTGGAGTTAATTTTCTATTTACTAAAGCTGATTTTCCGACACAACAAAAAGCTTTAAATTTTGCTCAACAATTTATTGATTGGATGGAAAATGAAGTATAAGAAAACATGGTATGGGCCTATTTTGGTTGGCACAATTGATCCAGAAGTATTAAAGCAATGGCATGATGAAGATCCACTTGATCCATTTAGACAAGAAGTAAGTAGAACAATTTTGCTTTTAAATACTTTGCTTTACGAATCCGATAAATTTAAGGAAATTGTGCAATGAAAGTAAAAGAACTAAAAGAACTGTTGTCAGAATTTGATGATTCTCTTGATGTGGAGTTGGCAACAATTAGTTTTGATTATTCCATTAATAAGGTTGTAAAAGAAAATAATCACATACTAATTGATCTAAGGCAACTATAATGATCCTACCTAAGACCTTTGCATTTGGCGATCTTGAGTTTATTATCACATGGATCGATGGAGAAAAACCATATCAAGTTGCACTTAAAAAAGGCAGGATTCAAATTGATTTGCAGCTTTATTCTTCGGAAGCAAAAGTGAAGAGGGCCATTAAACATTATCTTTGTTCCATTGTAGATAGGGATTTGAAATGAGTGATTTAATAAAGGCGTTGCAAATATTTCTAAAATATAGTAACTCCGAATACCCAACACACTGTGAACATGATATTTTATATGTCGATGTAGAGTACAAATTAGTGACGGAAAATGATCTTAAAGTATTAAGGTCTTTAGGATTTTATCCAACAGACGAATACAATTGTTTTAAATCTTACAGATTTGGTTCTTGTTAAGGAGTTGAAATGAAAAAGTTTCTACTATTTGTTGCTGCCACAATTATTGCTTTTTCTATTCCATTACTTTTCTGGTATCTTTTGATTTGGTATATCATTGTTCCAGCTATTAAGGCAGTACAATGATAAGATATTTTAGAACGAATCTTGATTTTAATAAAGCGAGAAGCTATGAAGATTAAGCAATTCAATTATCGTGGATATTTAATAACTGTTGACAAAAATAATTACTCCATAATAAAAGACTCCTTTGTTGTGACCAATGTGCGTGTAGCACAGCCAGAGATTGAAGCTAAAATCATTATAGACACATTAGTGGAGAATAAAGTATGTCATTCTACTACAAAGGATTCCGAGTAACTGTTTTTGAAGGATATTTCACTGTATCTTTAAAGGGCAAAGTAGCTATTGAAATAACAAGACGTGGAAATAAAGAAGATGCAATTGACCTAATCCTAGAATTGAAAAGCAATGAAAAAATATTTCCGCGAAGCAAAAAAGATAGCAATAAATGGTGACAAGAAGCGCCAGCATCGACTCGGTGCAATCGGTCTAAGAGCCGATGGTGCAATTGTAAAATCAAACAACCTTCCCAATCGACAGCCTGAGCCCCACGCCCACGCTGAAGCCCGCGTTGTTAAGAAGCTCGGATTCGGTGGCATTGTCTATGTCGTAAGGGTACTTCGATCTGGTGAGTTAGCGAAAGCAAGGCCCTGTCGAAAGTGCCGACAGATTATGAAGTTTCATGGTGTCAAACGCTGTTTCTACTCAATATCGGATAATGAATATGGAATCATCGAATTTGATTAAAGGTATATTATGATAAAAAGATTTGAATATGGAATGTTTGATTGCCAACTAAGTGATGGTACTCTATCTGTTTGGCTTATTGACCAAAAAATAATAGAAAAATCGTTTCCAAAAGATTTCCTACCTGAGCATATTATTAAAAATCTATGTCCAATTTTAATACGAGATTTTATTGAGAGGCATCTTAGATATTACAAGGAGCTATGATGATAATTGATTTTAAAATTGGCAAATATAATTGTGCTGCCGATATATACTATACATTTGTGCCAGGAGAGCCAGGAGACTATTATTGTCCACCAATAAAACCAGAAATTGTTATTAACACTGTCAAGATATTGGATTTCTGTATTATTGGGCAATATCTTCTTGGACAAAACTGGTTTAAGAAGCATCCAGGATGGAGAGATTGGCTGGAAAGTAAAGTATTTGAGATTGTCGATGATACAGAATCCAACGAATATAGGAGGATATTAGATGTTAATACAATTGATTAAAAATGGTAGCTTTGGAATCGCTTATTCTTGGAAACTTTTCGGATTAGGCTTTCATTATTCATTTACTGTAAAGAATACATTCCTATTTTCATTGTGGCTAGGACCAATTGAAATTTGGTGGGATACATACTATGAATAGATTTCTTTTTTATTCCAATATTAATTTAAAGAGATGTGGTTTTGGGGTCGAATTTCAATTATGTAACTATCTGGAATATCCATCATTGAAGTTTTCATTATATTTAGGGCCATTGTTATTTTCAATTGATTATTTTTATAAGGAAGTTCCATGAAAAAGACAATTAAAATTTGGAGATTCGAATTATCTTTATCGTGGTGCACCTCTATTATAGGTCTTGGAGTAGATATTTATTGGAATAAGTTGATTGGATATGTGTATTTTAATATCGGTATAGGCATATTGGATATTGGATTTAGTATTAACATTAATAGGAATAAGTTATGACAAAAAGAATTAGAATCTGGAAATTTGAATTAGGGTTTTGTTTCTATTGGGATATCTGGGGAATTGGTCCGACAATAGCTTGGTCTAAGTTGTCCGAAGAAATAGATTTCAATATTGAACTCGGTCCACTTTTAGTTTGGTTTTCAATTATTTTACACAATAAGAATCTACTATGAGTTATAGTAAAAATAGACTTTTAGAGTTGTCAGAAATTTATCTTGCTACACTTGATAACAAAAATAGAGATGAATGGTATGCAACAGTTAGAGGCATCCATGAAGAAGGTGTCGAAGGATTTATTGATTTTATAGAGTCAATGAAGAACGGAAACTTAAAGTGCGATAAGTGCCATAAAAATAAAAGTGACGTGAAACTACGTGGAAGTGATATTCTATGTGACATATGTTGGAGAGGCTACAATGAAGTTTGATTTCGGACATTGCGATGATTCTTGTGGCTTAAATAAACAATATAGTATTATACCATATAAACATAATGGCGAAATAGGATTGTACTTTAACTTCGGATATCACCTATTTTGGATAGCACTAATATGGAAATAGATATAAATTTTAAACCAAGAGACGTAGAAGAAAAAGGTTTAAAATATTACTATGCTGGTATTAAAGACTATATAAAAAGTAATCAGTCTGCTATAGAATATATAGAAAGCAACCATGATTATGAATGGGAAACATGGGAGCAATGGTTTTATGAGCAAGGCATATTAGATTATGAAAGATTTTTAAAAGAACGATGAAACAAGAATATCTGACACTGGCTCATGTATATAAAAATCAAAACATCGGTGGTTGGTTCGTTTCAGAGAAGCTCGATGGTACGAGAGCCTTTTGGGATGGCGGAATATCTCGTGGCTGTGCTGTAGAGGCTGTACCATATGCAAATAGCATCAAAGACAGTCGCTATTTAACAAAACAGGTTGCCACAGGATTATGGTCACGATCTGGCAAGATTATTCATGCACCAGATTGGTGGCTTGATACGCTGCCAAATACGATGCTTGATGGTGAGCTATTCATTGGATATGGTCAGTTCCAAAAACTTAGGAAAATAATTTCATGTTTAAACAGCGACTATGATTGGAATATCGTTAACTTCATGGCATTCGATATTCCGACAATGACCGTATTCGATGACCGTGAGATTAAAATCCGAAATGATTATTCATTCTTCATTAAGGATGCACGGCCGTGGACGGAGTCAAGAGGAGTCAATCCGGCAAAGGAAGACTGGCCATTCGAGTTACGATACATTGCTATGAAAAACCGTTGTGTCAATTCGAGGTTCGTAACAGTAGTTGAGCAAGAGCGTCTGCCTCTGAGTGATTCTTTGGCAAAAGAAGAATTGGACAAGAAGCTTGATTATTTCTTGGAGCGTGGTGGCGAAGGTTGTATGGTTCGATGGGGAGCAGCAAAGTATGTTACCGAGCGAACACATCATCTTTTAAAATATAAACCGTGGTTCACTGCCGAAGGAAAAGTCATCGGCTATATTTCCGGTGAATATGGGAAGACCGGACGGTTGCATGGAATGGTCGGAGCGTTGGTTGTCGTCTATGATGGAAAGATTTTAAAATTATCTGGGCTAACGGATGCCCAGAGGTTAATTGAAAACGAGCCAGCCAGGAAACAAGCAATGGATTATCCGGGTTTGGAAATCAATAACTATAATCATCCTGAGTTTCCATTGAATAGTCTTGTTGAATTTAAGTATCGGGAACTATCAGATGATGGGATTCCCAAGGAAGCACGATTTTGGAGAAAACGCGATGAAGATTAATCTTAAAAGTGAATATCATGAAGGTACATATAGTACAGATCAATTATTGAAGTCGGGACATGAAGCTTTTATCGAAAGAGGAACATTGTATTTAATTGGCCATGAGTATATATGGGGAGCAGCAGCTAAATCTATAATGTGTTCTGGAACATTCCATGTAGATCATTTCTGTGAGGTAACAATCAATGAAAATTAGCCTAAAGAAACAACACTCTATAGGGATTAAGTCCTTTGAATGGATTATTAATTCGGGACGGGAAGCATTTGTATCAGATGATGGTGGACTATATCTGATTCTTCCAAATAGAATATGGGATGCAGGAGCAAATCTATTCTTTTATGATGGAAGATTTTATGTAGATCATTTCTGTGAGGTAGAAATAAGGGAACAATGAAAAAGTTACCAATGATACTACCACAACATCTTCCCATGATTCCAGAAGAAAAGGAAGCGAAGGAAGCTTGGATTGAAATATATGTGAAAGATATATTAATAGCCCAACCATTGTTATTAAAATATTTGTCATTATTGTCTGATGAAGCGTTGTTATCTGGAATAATTGTATATCTTGCTGTGGAGAATGCATTGTGCAAATAAATAGACCACAAGTAGGTGTTGGAGTTACTATAAGAAATAATGGCCTCATTTTATTAGCAAAACGAAAAAGTAATCATGCCTATGGAATGTGGTCTACGCCAGGTGGTCATCTTGAATACGGTGAATCCTTTGAAGAATGTGCTATTCGAGAAGTAAAAGAAGAAACTGGAATTATTTTAGAAGAAGTAAAATTTTGGCATGTTCAAAATACTATTTTTCCAAATGAAAATAAACACTATGTTTTGATATTAATGGTAGCAGATATGCCTAAATATCAGAAACCATTATCATTAGAACCAGATAAAAATGGTCCTTGGGATTGGTATAGTTGGAAAAATCTCCCAACTCCATTAATGCCTGGAACAAGACAAGCTTTAGAACAAGGATTAAATCCATTCCTATGCTCATAACAAAAGACCACTTTCCAAATCTCGAAGATGCAAATATAAATGAACTATTAGATGATATTAAATTATCACAGCCACTATTATATGAATATCTGGCAGTTGTTTTCCAAGAATATGGGGAGCAGGCTGCACTTACTGGGGCAATAGTATTTCTTACAACAAATGGTGCGTGGCAAAATTATTCCGAGGATAGGGGGG
>Ga0307446_1000002_pt1 | contig 75533 bp, 74 predicted proteins | sample SalMarSW160320MG_FD_202141 | JGI IMG/M metagenome (GOLD analysis project Ga0307446, IMG submission 202141) | Salt marsh sediment microbial communities from the Plum Island Ecosystem LTER, Massachusetts, United States - SW1603-20 | ecosystem: Environmental > Aquatic > Marine > Intertidal zone >... | reverse complement strand
CATCGATATCGAACGGGAAGGGATGCAAAAAGCAGATCGTATCATCGCGGTAAGTGAATTCACCAAACGAGTCATCGTGGAAAAATATGGGATACATCCAGATAAAATCACCGTTGTTCACAATGCAGTCTATCCAATCGGAGAAGGCGAGAAACGAAATCTTATTCTGTTCTTGGGGAGACTGACGATACAGAAGGGCCCAGAGTTTTTCCTGAAAACCGCAAAAAAAGTATTAGAGTATGAGGATGCTCGGTTTGTGGTTGCAGGAGTTGGCGATATGCTCCCTCGTTTAATTGAACAAGCGGTTCACCTTGGGATCTCAAATAAAGTCATTTTTACCGGGAAACTCACAGAAGAGGAAGTTAAACATATCTATAAAATCTCAAGCATCTACGTCATGCCATCGGTCAGTGAACCGTTCGGCATCACCGCCCTGGAAGCGATTTCTGCAGGGACACCGACGATTGTCTCAAAAAGCGCAGGTGTCTCGGAGGTATTGAAGAATTGTTTTAAGGTAGATTTCTGGGATACTGATGAGATGGCAAACAAAATAATCGCACTTTTACGCTACGGTTCCCTGCGTGACACTATGAGGCAAAGTTCAAATAGGGAGATACAATTGTTTACCTGGGACCGCGTCGCAGAACGGACGCTTCAAGTCTACAGGGGACTTGCCTAATATGCCATCCATATGTTTCTACTTCGAAGTACACCAACCATTTAGATTAAATCATTTTTCTGTATTTAATATCGGGAATACAAAAGATGTCCATTCCACGTATTTTAATAAGCAACTTAACCAAAAGATATTTGAGAAGGTGGCACACAAGTGCTATCTCCCCACCAATAATTTATTACTTGAACTGATTCGGAAGTACGACGGAAAATTCCGCATCTCCTATAGTCTAACGGGAACGTTCGTTGAATACTGTGAGAATTATCTACCGGAGCTTCTTGATAGTTTTAAGGAACTCTTCAAAACAGGTGCAGTTGACCTTATTGATGAGACCTATTTTCATTCCCTATCCGGGCTCTATGATGAGTTAGATGAATTTGAGGATCAAGTCAAGATGCATCGACAGATGATACGGCGGGTTTTCAACTACAAACCAAAAGTGTTTCGAAACACGGAGGCTATCTACGATAACAGAATCGCCCGAAAAATTGCTGACCTTGGGTATAAAGGCATCATCACTGAAGGAGCGGAACGAATCCTTGGATGGCGTTCCCCTAACTTCGTGTATAAACCAGTGAATGCGAACCTTAAAGTTCTCTTGCGTAACTATAAACTCAGTGATGATGTTGGGTTCCGATTTTCAGCTCGTAACTGGCCTGGGTTTCCGCTTACCGCAGACAAATATGCGAACTGGATGTCGAATTCGTATGGTGACGTCATTAACCTGTTCATGGATTACGAGACCTTTGGGGAGCATCAATGGGTAGAAACAGGGATCTTCGAATTCCTGAAGCATCTCCCTGGCGAAGTAATGAAACATGACAATCTTGATTTTGCCACCGTAAGCGAAGCAGTAGAACGGTACGACCCGGTCGGTGACATCGATTCCCCCTGGGCGATTTCTTGGGCAGATGAAGACAGAAATGTTTCGACATGGCTAGGAAATGACATGCAGATTGCCTGCTTCAATGAACTAAAAGACATTGGACAAAAACTAAAAAGAAAAGGAGATCGAGACCTTTTGTACATCTGGAGATTACTACAAACATCAGATCACCTTTATTATATCTCGACGAAAGGTTTTGAAGATGGTAATGTCCATGCGTACTTCAGTCCATATGACATCCCCTATGATGGGTTTGTTAACTATATGAACATCTTACAAGACTTAAAAGAAAAAGCAGAACACCGGTGAGGAGACGTAATATTTAATGAAGATTGTGCATTTTTCTTGGGAGTATCCCCCAGTTATCTACGGTGGTCTTGGTACATTTGCAACCGAGATAACAAAAAAACAAAAAGAATTTGATCATGACGTTACTGTTTTTACCCTTAACAAGGACAACGCCCTTGCAACCTCTGATCAGATCAACGGGGTCGAGGTGTACCGACCTAAAACACTTGATTTCAGTAAACCATATTACCTTTGTGCCGATCATGAGTTGCGCTCATGGGGGCCTTATTTTACATTTTTCGCTGACGTCTTAAGTTATAACATTATCTCTGCGTCACAGCTCGTCAACTCAATCGTTCGTAAAAATAGGCGGTCATTTGATATTGTTGATGCTCATGATTGGCTTGGGATCATGGGAGGGATGGTCGGAAAAAAAGAGCTTCATATCCCTTTAATTTTCCATGTGCACTCCACTGAAGTGGGGCGATCAATTGGACGAGGATCTCATACCATAAAAGATATTGAATTTGAGGGAGGTCAAATCGCAGATTGTGTCATTACGGTATCCTATGCGATGGCTGATGAGCTCCTCAAACTAGGGTTTCCACAAGAAAAAATCCGGCCATGTTGGAACGGAGTCGACCCAGCGAAATACGATCCATCACGGGTTTCAAACGAAGATCGACTCGCTTTACGTCGCAGATACGGTATTCAAGATCACGAAACACTTTTATTTTTCATCGGTCGTCTGGTTACTGTGAAAGGAGTTGATAAACTGGTACGCGCACTGCCTCTCGTCCTGAAAGACTTCCCGAATGTGAAGTTACTGATTCTTGGTATCGGTGATATGGAAAAGGAGATTCGATCCATCGCAGATGAGTTAGGAATCCATGATAAAGTGATCATCAGAGCAGAGTTTGTCAGTGAAGAAGAAAGAATCCGTCATTATGCTGCAGCAGATGTTGTCGTACTCCCTTCGTTGTATGAACCGTTTGGCATCGTATGTACCGAAGCATTGTCTATGGCAAAACCAACGGTCGTCGGTGCACGGGGAACAAACGGGATGCGAGAGCAGGTTGTTCCTTCTGGTGAGAAACAATGTGGCATTCATGTTAACCCCTTTGAGCCAAAAGATATTTCATGGGGAATCATCCAAGTCCTCCAATCATCGGATAAAGGCATACAATGGGGGAAGAACGGCAGGCAACGTGTCCTGGACGAATTCAGCTGGGATGCAGTTACAAAACGTACTCTTGACATTTACAAAGAATTTATACGATAAGTTTTTTCAACGTTGTTGTATATACATTTTGGTAAGGAGTTATTCATGAGAGAATGGATTGTAACAAACGGGCTTGGAAGCTACGCATCCTTAACTCATACCGGTGAAACCACGAGCAAATTCCATGGATTGCTTGTTGCAAGTTTAGAACCGCCGACAAAACGATGGATGTTTGTCTCCAATGTTATCGATCGAATACAGATCAAAGATCATGTCTATTCTCTTAAAGGTCACAAAGGGAAGTTCGTGTTTGATTTCTTTCCCTCTCTCATCTATGATATCGATGGAGTACATCTGAAAAAAACCTTTTTCATGGAATATGGAAAAAATACTTCCATCATCAAATATACCATTGATACAAATAAGCCGCTGGTTCTGTCGCATATCCCGGTAGTCAACTCTCGGCATTTCTATGACATGACCTCACCAGGGTCTGCTTCGTTTTCTCAGAATGTCATGGATCAAGGAGTGGTTGTCACCCCGAGCAATATTAAAAAAACACTTAAAATATTCTTGAAAAATTCATGTTACCTCCCTGATGGATATTGGGAAGAGTTCTTCTATAAAAAGGATAAAGAGAGGAATGATTCTTGGAGAGACCATAATTTTCATATCGGTGAATTTCAGATACCTCTTAAGAAATCATCAGAATATTATCTCCGGTTCACCATCGAAGATGACCATCCAGATAATCCGTCCCATATCTACGATAGGGAGATACAACGGAAACGACGATTACTATCACAGGCAACACTTCCCCGGGCCTGCGATAAACTCGTGTTGTCAGCAGATACTTTTGTCGTAAAAAAAGGATCTGGGAAATCAATTGTTGCAGGATACCATTGGTTCAGTGACTGGGGACGTGACACCCTGATCGCTCTCCCAGGGATTACCTTGGTGTCGAAGCGGTTCGATGATGCAAAGCAAATACTCGAAAGTTTTGGTCGCTACTGTAAAAATGGATTGATCCCTAATGTGTTTGCAGAACGAGATTCTCAACCAGCGTATAACACCGTTGATGCATCACTTTGGTATGTGGACCGTGTTTATCAATACCTTAAATATACGAATGATTTAAACCTTGTTGAGACGCTCTGGCCGACAATGGAATCAATCATACAGCACTATAAAAATGGAACAGACTTCGGCATTCACATGGATCATGATTTTCTTATCAGCCATGGTGAAGGACTTACCTGGATGGATGTTAAAGTTGGGGATCATTACTCAACTCCCCGGTCAAAGAAAGCAGTTGAAATACAAGCATTATGGTATAACGCGGTGCGAATCATGAGCACCCTTTCAAATTTTTTAGGAAAAAGCAATGACTATAGCACATTGGCTGGGAACATCAAAGATAGTTTCAGCCGTCAGTATGATCATGTATATGATGTCATAGACACCAAGGATCTCTCGATGCGACCGAATCAAATTTTCCTTGTATCAGTTGATTTTCCTATGATAGAAAAACAAATGCAGGAATGGATCGTTGCTGAGGTACAGAAGTCGTTGCTCACCATTTTTGGTTTACGAACCCTCTCCCCTCAGGATTCTGGATATAAAGGAACCTATCTTGGGCATCACAACAGAGACCTTGCCTATCACAACGGCACGGTTTGGCCATGGCTACTGGGGCCGTTCATCAAAGCATTTGTAAAAGTACATAACCATGACGCAGCACAGAGACGATACGCATTTCAAAATTTCTTACAACCAATGCTTGACGTCTATGGCGACTCTTGGGATGGCTCTATCTACGAAATCTTTGATGGAGACCCGCCCTATGCCCCCCAAGGATGCATCACGCAAGCATGGAGTGTCGCAGAAATACTCCGTACCTGGGTAGAAGATATTGAGAATATCACACCAAAATACGAGTCTCTTCTCTTACATGAAATAGGCGTTTAACACATACTGCTCAATCATTCTGTTCGTATTGAAGAACGATGCATTAATAGCAATACAACTTCTCATGGTTCGTATCCAGTTATCTCGATCGTTGTAGAACTTTGGAATAATCCATGTCTCAAGTTTATTGTAGAGATCGTTCCTATCATTATCATCAGAAGATTCTCGCTCATTTGATTTCCTTGTACCGATTGCCCACCCGGTGATGTTTTCTACACGACCCTCAATCCACCACCCATCAAGGGTACTAAGCTGAGGTACACCATTATGTGCCGCTTTCATACCTGATGTTCCTGAAGCCTCCTGAGGTCGTCGCGGGGTGTTCAACCAGACATCAACACCTGCCGTCATGAGTTTCCCGATCGCTATATCATAATTATGAATATACGCCATTTTTACGTTTCCTTTGATGTTTTTCATCGCTAAAAAAATCCTTTTTATGGTCTCTTTTCCCGATCCATCCTTCGGATGTGCTTTCCCTGCATAAATAATTTGAATGGGTCCTGCTTTTTCTGCTATACTTACGAGTTTATCTGCATTGGAGATCAATAACTCTGGTCGCTTATATGCCGTCTGTCTCCTGGCGAACCCAATCGTGAAATCATCATAGTTCATTCCCACATTATACCTGTTGTTCACAAAATCAATAAGCGTCTTTTTTGCTTCCATATGAGCTGACCAAATATCTGCTTTGTCAATACCAAACGCTGCTCGGAGCGTGTACGGATCAGATCGCCAGCCTGGGAGATATTTATCAAACACACGTTTGAACGGTTCAGAAACCCATGTCGGTGTATGGACACCATTGGTTATTGAATCGATCGCGTATCCAGGAAACATCAATCGTGATACTTCCCCATGTTTCTTTGCAACACCATTCACATAATGGCTGAAAAAGAGCGCAAGCCTTGTCATGTTTAACTTATTTTCGAAGGTGAACTCATGCATCAAAGACTCGGGAAGTAAATCTCCAATCATCGATTTTGCCAGAGGTACATCAAACCTGTCATGCCCTGCAGCAACGGGGGTATGTGTTGTAAACACACATTGATTTCTGACCTTCTCTACATCCTTAAATTGATCGTAAAGCTCAAGAGTACCTAGGGCAGCATGCCCTTCGTTCATATGGTACTTATCGATAGTTCGATACCCTAACGATTCGATCGCACGAACACCACCAATACCTAAAACGATCTCCTGGGCGAGACGATATTTATTATCTCCTCCGTAGAGATACTTGGTAATTTCTCGGTCATAGGTTGAGTTCGTCTCCAGATTGGTATCAAGGAAAAAGATAGGAACGATATAGCCACCTGTTCCTTTGACCGGATAATACCAGATACGAATGTTGACGTCTCTGCCCTCAATTTTCACACACGTTTTACAGGGCAATAGATTCAAGAAATCATTGATGTTAAAATTATACGGAAGTTCGATCTGATTCCCATCTATATCAATTTCTTGATAAAAATACCCCTTCTCTGAGAGAAGGGTGACTCCAACGATTGGCACGTTGAGATCTGCACAAGATTTCAAAGTGTCCCCTGCAAGAACCCCAAGACCACCGCTGTAGGTCGGGATATGCTCATCGATCCCAATTTCCATGGAGAAATACGCGATTTTCGGTTTCCCGGTCGGTTTAATCGTATCATTCGTTTCCGTTTCTATTTCCACAGTTGAAGTCTCCATTGATTCACCTTCACCATCTCTGAAATACTATGTAAATAAGATGATACTCTGAACCAATGAACTGTTTATCTTTTTTTCCCTTTCGTTATCTTCTAGGTATACATGATACCGTCGTAATTTCCGTTTTCCTCTTTTTTATTTTCCGAGGTCTGCTTCATGATTCTTCGTTGTTGTTTCGGTCCAACGAACTGGAAATCATTTCGTAATAACCTCACGTAAGTTATATCGGGAAGTGGTTCGAGTCTTACGATGCCTTTGATTTGAAATTTTTTTAAAATCCATTCGGTTTCTCTTCGCGAGACTCGAAGGTTCTGCGCGATTTCAAAGGTTGTGATGGGATAGTTTTTCTGTAATAATTTTATGATTTTTTCTTCTAATGATCCAATGGTTATTTCTATCATACGATAACCATGCAGTTATATGCACTCGTATGCCCGCATCCCTTTTTTATCGTTTTTGAAAAGTTTCCTTACATCGTCCCTCATTTCTGGTGGGTACCCGTTTGGGAAATCGATACATCCCTTACAGACATCAAATCCGATTGCTTTCTTCAACCCTTCAATGCTAATATACCCAAGAGATTGAGCTCCTATTTCCTCTGCGATCCGATCACATGACTTGATATTTCCATCGCTATTTCGTGCGATAAATTCTTTTTTACTGCGCATATCGATACCAAGATAACATGGTGCGATAAGCGGTGGGCATCCTATCCTTACATGGACTTCTTTTGCTCCAGCGTTTTTCATTCCTCGAATGATTTTACGGATATTGGTTCCACGTACAATTGAATCATCAATCAAAACAACTCGTTTATCCTCCAGGACGGCACGGAGATATGACAGTCCTTCCTCAACGACTTTCTCTCTGTGTTCCTGTGTTTGTTGAATGAATGACCGCTCATCTTTATCTTTCATGATTCCTTCGTCAAGAGGGATACCAGATTCTCGTGAATACCCGATTGCATACCGTCTACCAGATTCTGGTACAGGTATCACCAGGTCTGCTTTCGCTGGTTGTTCCTGTGCAAGTAAACGCCCTAGTTCCTCACGGGTTGTATGAATGGATCGTCCGTTAATACGTGAATCAGGTTTTGCAAAGTACACAAATTCAAACATACAAGGGAGTTCCTGTTTCTTTATAATTTGTTTTTCATAGATAGATCCCTTTGGGTCGATTACGATGACAGAACCACCAGCAATATCCTTCACATACTCAAAATTAATTTTTTTGAACACCCGTGTCTCTGATGCTAAACAATATGTGCCATTTGCTTTTCCAAGGACAAGTGGCCGAACCTTTCGTGGGTCAGTCATAGCGAAAAGATATGGTTTTTCTCCTGAATCAGCGATATATATAACCGAGTAGCTTCCCTTGACATTTCGCATGACATGTTCACAGGCGGAAAAAATTACTTCAGGGTTCAGTTCTTTTTTATAGAGTAAGTCAGCCATGGGGAGTAATAGCCATTGAATGTCGCAATCGGTACGAGGTTTTCTATCAGTAATGGTCGTTAGCTCAGGACAATTGTAGATATTTCCATTGTGTACTGCCGCTAAAAAAGGATTAACAAGGTATTCTGGTTGTGCGTTCTTTTTTAATGATTCTTCGTCATCCATACCAGCGGTCGAATACCGTGTATGACCAATACCGATGTTTCCTGGTTTATTGATTTTTTTATCTTCGTTAAAAACATCTCGAACAAGACCTGAATCTTTTGTGACATGGATGTTCCCATCATAAGTTAGCATACCAGCTGATGATTGGCCTCTATGCTGGATAGCAAATAAACTATGGTAAATGAGATGTGAGACTGGCCGTCCCCCAATCATACCGATAATGCCACACATGCGCGAACTGTGATTGAAACTACCTTATTTATAAGTTTTCTGTGTTATCAGTGAACAACAGTCACTTACTCTTGGGAAAATATCTGTTTTTCTCTCTGAAGATGGTAGGGTAGTACATTTCCGTTTTAAAATAACCTCATTATTTTGAACAAAATAAAATATTTTTATACTAAATTATTATTAGGAACATACACCCATGGTAAAAATTGATTCAAAAGACCGTGAAATACTGTACCAGCTCGATCTTAATTCCCGTCAATCATTTGCCGAAATCGGAAATAACGTTGGGCTGTCAAAAACTGTTGTCGCCTACCGCGTCAATAAACTTATTGAAAACGGAATTATCAAAACCTTCTACACGGTGATTGATGCATTCAAACTCGGGTACATCAGCTTCCGCATCTACCTTGTGTATCAGTATATGACGCAGCAAAAAGAAAAGGAAATCATTGATTATTTCATCAGCCAGAAGTTAACCTGGTGGACGATCTCTGCAGAAGGACGTTTTGATCTTGCGTTAATCATGTGGGTAAAAGACATCAATGATTTTTACTCGTTTTGGGAAGAAACGTTAAAGCGATTTAGAGACTATTTTATGGAGCAGCAATTCTCTGTCTATATCCAATTGTACACATATCGTTATTCATACCTTCTTGATGATGTAAAAAAATCGGATCGGACAAAGTTTGAAATCACAGGTGGAGGTGCGCAAGTGATAATTGACGAACTCGATTTCAGGCTCCTCCGCTTGATTGCGCCTCACGCACGTATGCCGGTTAAAGAGATCGCCAATCGACTGAACACCACGGTTGCGGTCGTGAACTATCGGATTAAAAAATTAATCAAAGAAGGTGTCATCCAGGGTTTCCGGTCTGATATGGATCTCTCGCAACTTGGATATCAATTCTTCAAAGCAGATATTGACCTAAAGGATTACAGACAACGAGGAAAAATTATTAACTATGCAAAAACCAACCCTCATCTCGTACGTATCGACAAATCAGTCGGCATCTCTGACCTTGAACTGGAGTATCATGTACTTAGCTTAGAACAATTCCATGAGATAATGAAAGACTTGATTAACAGATTCCCTAACATTATAAAGAAATATAAATATGTGTACGCATCGAAGTTGCATAAAATGAACTATATGCCTGAAGCCTAAATGCTACAGGGGGTACCCACCAATTTTAAGGCTCGGGTCACCAAACAGCACCCATTGTTCAAGGGTTTTTGCATCACTCCATTTTTCCATTCCTGGGTAGATATTAAGGTATTCTGTAATAGCCTGACACCAATTTTTACCCAATATACCAATATGGTCCACTTGATATCCTTTGAAAAACTGGGTCTCCAGATACCCGCAGAACGACTCAACGCAATCAGGCTCATTGATGCCATCTCCATCAAGATCCCCTATTTCGCCCCCTGCTTCATATCCTAATGCAGTATTCCCAATGGTCGCAATCGCTCCTCCATTCGGTTTCACGGTAAGACTCCACCCCCAACATGCCAGAATAGGACGGCCATTGGACCACATGAAATGTTTATTTCGCGGATCGGTTATTGTGGACAAAAAAGATACATTGAACAGATTGTTATGGCAACCTCCGACAATGCAAATGGGGAGCTTCTCGTTGTTCTTCAATTGAGAAAATTGATAGACCGTAATTCCTCCATGTTGAATTAAGGTATCAAATTCACCAGGCCAGAACGTATTCCACCAAGACGGTCCCCCATGGCCATCAAAGAATAAAAACCCGCAACCCTTGTTGATTTCTCTAATAATATTTTGAGTTTCTGGAGTAAAATCAGGATTCGTATCACGATTTGACGAAAACAATTTACATTGCTCAAACCCAGCCATATAGGATAAAGCCTTTTCACCAATGAGTTCCCCTTCCCGGTAGTTTGTCCCCTGATCATCGTACGGATCTCCTCCGATGACTACCATTTTGTTGAACCACGACTGGTCTGCTGGGTTCGTTTCGTAGGCGATGATCTTCTTTACGATGGTATGTACTTCAATGATATTGCTGCACGGAAGCCTACCAAGATAGATATCAGGATAAAAATCAATCTCATCAAGTGGATAGTTCGGAGGACCTACCTTTGCTGTATGTGTCCATCCACCATACACTCCGTCGTCAAATGAATTCCAATTACAAAACCTCCCTTGACCATCATAAATATCTGCATAATAGAGATCACTGATAAACCCGGGGTCATAGACGGTATCATCATCCCAAAGGTTCGTATATCGAACGGGAAGATACCAATCACGTGTTCCCGTATTGAGATTATCCCGCGGTTTACCAAAGAGATGGGATTTTAACCCTCCTACGAGGAGCACATAGCGTGTTCCCCAGCTTTCCACCGCATCTTTAATAAAATATTTAATTTGTTCAGGTCGGTCATACCCAGGGTAATTACGATAAATCTCTGCTAATGTTATAATTCGTGTACGAACACCGACCATATTTTTATGGTCAGCTAATCGTTTTAACGGGAGAGAAAACTGCAGGGGGCAGATAATAACAAGATCGTTTATCACCTCGCTGGTGAATGGAGACTGAGGCAGCGGCTTATAGGTGATGGTGATATCACAAGAACCAAGATAGAGTACTGTATCAGATGCTTGGCAGTACCGTGCAGGGAACACGCGCAAAGTGAAAAATGTCACATGATTACTATCCTTATCTAATCCACCGCCAGTGGAATATGCAATCCATTGGAGTGGGTAAAACTCCTGAGCATCATACGCTTCTGTCATGCTTCCAACATCTGATAGATCATTGGAATTTCCTTGGCTGAACGGATACGGAGCTGGAGTGATTTTTTTCTGCAGCATCATTTTTTTTACTCCATCACAATGAATGGTTACGTTCCTGATGGTTGATCCGAATGGGAGTTGTAGGGTTGTGGTATACATCGGAAGAACCGGTTGTCCAGGTTGGTACAAACAGGCTGGTGCACCGTTCATCACAGCATGAAGAGTTACTCCATCATCGACAAAAATAGGTTCGTTGAATGAAAGAGACAAAGATTGCATCTGTAGGTGTTCTCCTCTAGTCAGACCAAACGCTGCAACACTACTTGTGAACAGAATCCCTACGATGAAGAACACCATCATTTTCATAAGTCCTTTTCCTCAAAAAAATGTAGTACCGTGCCTCCATATATAATTTCCTGTCAATAGATATAGCACCGGGGAGTAACACGATTTGTAAGATTTGCTAAGGAAGCGAACGCGGTCTGAACACATTAAAACTCAGTATTGGGTATCTAAGGCCGATATCCCAACTGATAAGGAGAAGGAGGAGGAATGGGAAAAAAATAACCCGAAAATACTTCATATTTGTCCTTCGCGAGACAAACAGTTTCCCACATTCCAATCCAGGGCCGTAAAAAATTTTTATCATCTTACCCCCATTGGTGCCATAACTTCATAATTTCCCCATAGATTCAGAAGGGATATTAAGAATAATAAAGGTTATGTAGAGAATTTTGGTCAAATGTCTAAAATATATGAATAAATAACCATTTCGTACAAACTTTGGTAAAAAACACAAAAAACTTCTATTTTATTATATGGGTTGATAATGAATCAATACACCGGATCCTAATTCCTTAACCTTAACAATTTTCAAAGGGATTTCCTCTCCAGCTCTTATCCCTTCACCATCAGCAACTGTCGGTGTTTCCTTCCCCCCGATAACACAAGGGCCGATAAAAATATAGAGATCATCGACGACTTTCTGTTTCAGGAAATTCCAAATAATAGTACCACCGCCTTCTACGAGAAGTTTTCGCACACCTCTTTGATAAAGAAGATCTAATGCACAATGCACATCGATTAAACCTGCTTTATCAGTATTACACTCAATGACCTGGATATGAGACCCGTTATATGTTTTCTTTTTTGCTTTCCCTGTAATGATTATTGTTTTTGACACATCATTTAAGACAAGAGCATTTGGAGGAGTTCTACCGTCACTATCCAGGATCACCCGTAAAGGCTGTTTCAGTTGTTGGACGTATGTTTCTTTGACAGTGAGTTTCGGATTATCAGTCAGAATCGTACCAATGCCAACCAACACCGCATCAGACTCATTGCGGAGTCGATACATCCGCGCAATATCCTCATTACAAGAAATCCGCATTTGTTTTCGTGTCGGTGATGCTATTTTCCCATCCGCTGACATCGCACAATTAATGACAACATGAGGTCTTTTCATAGCATCTCACTGGGGGTATAATGGACAATTTTTTTTCTTCTCAGGGCAGATTCGTTTTGTTTTACACGATGGACCTGTATTTTTAAAAATCGTTGGAGCAACCTTTTTTACTTCTTGAAGCATTTTATTGGCAAGGAGACGGATTTCCCATTGTGCATGCAGACAACAGCGAAGCTCAAAAAAATTCAGAAGTGACCGTGCATTCATGGTTACCATTATATTAGTACATGTCGCATTTGGGAGGACGTATCGAGCGTCCTCTGCTGGTATTTTCATTTCCAGTAATTTGTTATAATGACCCCAGATAACCATCATCGTCTCCTCGTAAGCTTTCTTCATCTTCTTGTTCTTGCTAATCGATGGTGGTATCACATAATTTGGCTCATTCAGATTGACATACCGCTGACTTTGTTGAGAGTAACTAGCGATTCGATGCCGTACTAGTTGATGAGTTAATGACCTGCTCACATCACTGATCGCGAACGTAAACGAGGCATGCTCGATGACACTGGTGTGCCCTAGTTTTAAGACCTGCTCCAGAACTGCGGATTGTTCCTTCTCTGATATAGTATCAAGTTTTTCAGGTTTTATTTTACTATGAGTGAGCGTGGCAGCCATCGCAGGTAGTTTTTCTGGATTTGATGTATATCCTATGAGCCTCACATTCATGGATGTTCCCCGTACCCCTTATGTCGTAAACTGTTTAAGTGTTTTGATGCATTGGTTATTTTTTAGTCACGAAAGGAAATTAAAGATATAAACTCCCTTTTTTATGGATATTTTCATTTGTCTTTCACGGTTCTTTTTTCTTTACATAAACCGAAAGTTTTTAACAACCATCCCAATTACCGTATACGCTAAAAATAAGCGATGTGGGGTTTTCCTATGAAGGCATTTATCGTTACTACCATCGTCTCGTTCATTATCTACCTACTTTTAACTACAGGTAGCGGAACAGATATCCTAGGGTTATGGAGTTATATCGAACTCATCTTTGGGATTCTCCTCTCCCTGATTGTTGGATTTATCGCACGAACCATTTTTGTTAAAGACAGCTACCGGATGCTCAATCCTGTTCGCTGGTTTTTATTCCTTGGTTATCTCATCGGACCATTTTTCCTGGCGCTTGCCAAGGCAAACCTTGATGTCGCCTATCGAGTCATTACAGGGAAAATCAATCCAGGTATCGTGAAAATCTCCCCTGGACTCAAAACGGACCTTGGCATCACCATGCTTGCAAACTCGATCACATTAACCCCTGGAACCCTAAGCGTCGATATCGACGAAGATACCAACGACTTATACGTCCATTGGATAAACGTCGATAAAAAAGCCTTGGAACACAGCCCCGTCGATTGTAAATACATCTGTGGAAATTTCCCGAAATGGGTTCGGAGGATAGCAGAATGATCGATCTCTATACAACATATTTACTCGTTGTCAGTGCACTTTCCCTCTGTGTTATTCTTGCCCTTATCCGAGTGTTACGAGGACCGACCGCACCTGACCGTGTCGTTGGTGTTGACACGATTAACACCATTGTAATCGTCGGTATGGTTGCTTTTGGTGTTGCTTTCAGAGAAGTCATCTATATTGATGTTGCCATCGTGTACGCCCTGTTATCATTCGTTTCAACCCTTTTTATCGCTAAATATCTCGAAGGAGGTGACTTTTAGATGATCTTTGATTTCGTCATCTATATACTCATCGGTATCGGCATCTTCTTCAACGTACTTGCTGGTGTCGGACTTCTACGGTTCCCTGACGTGTACACAAGACTTCATGCCGGAACGAAATGTACGACCTTTGGGTCCATTTTCCTCATCGGATCTGTTATACTCATTGGCCTGAAAATGTGGTGGGAAAAGGATACCAATGGATCAGTTTTAGCTATTCATTCCACACTTGCGTTGATCGCAATTCTTCTGACAAATCCAGTTGGAGCCCATGCGATAGCACGTGCTGCACACCGCAGTGGTGTTCAACCAGCACATGCAGTTATAGATGAACTAGCTCAGAAACCAATGGAAAAAACACAGAAAAAGGATAAAAAAATCAATCAACAAAAAGGAGGCGATTAAGGTGGCATTAGAATTTCTCATCGCAAACACCCTTGTCTTAATCCTGACTGTCGTTGCATCACTCATCGCGATTCTCCTACGGGATCTGCTTTCTGCTGCGATTGCATTGGCCGCAATGAGCCTTTTGCTTTCATTGGAATTTTATATCCTCCAAGCTCCTGATGTCGCCATTGCACAAGCAGGAGTAGGGGCATGTCTATCGACTGCTATCATCATTATTGCTATCAAAGGGACAAAACGAATGGAGGATGAATAGCATGGAAAAACGAACGATTGCCGCGGTTCTCTCCTTCGCTATAGTTGCTGTTTTTTTCTTCTTCAGCGTCTTTTTAATTCATCCCTTTGGTGATCTGGATCAAGTTCAGATGGATGATCATATCATTACAAACACCCAAAACGAAACTGGGACAAACAATGGAGTAACTGCTGTTGTTTTTGATTACCGAGGATTTGATACCCTTGGTGAAGCAACGATCTTATTTTCCGCTGTTGCTGGAGTAATAATGATCTTTCGGCGGGTGAAAGAATGACAGAAATGACAAAGATCGTAAAAACCATAGCAAACATCCTCTTTCCGTTCACCGTACTCTTTGGGTTATATGTTATTGCACATGGGCATCTCACACCAGGTGGTGGATTTCAGGGTGGTGCGGTCGTTGCATCAGGATGTGCTCTTCTCCTTGTTGCCTATAGCTCAGGATGGGTATTTGAACGAATCAAAGAAAAACGACTCGCAACGTTCGAGAGCATAGGTGCGATTGGGTTTATCACCGTTGCTCTTCTGGGGCTTATGTTCAGCATGGTGTTTTTCGGTAATTTCCTTGCAGGCTCTAACCTTCTCTTTGGTACGACGCCAGCGACCGGCTCAACCCTTGCGAATTTTAACACGGGTGGAGTACTACCGTTGATGAATTTTGCTGTTGGCGTAAAAGTCATCGCAGGGTTGTTTGTTATCGTTCTTGTCATGGCATATGCCAGTAGTGTTAGGGGGTGGGACCAATGATCGAGTACATCCCTTTTATTGCGGTTGTCGCCATGGTTTTCATTGGCTTATACGCAGTTATGTTCCGTCGGAATCTCATAAAAATCGTCATAGGAATTACCATCATTGAAAGCGGGGTAAACCTCTTTTTGATTACCTTAGGGTATCGTGAAGGTGGTGTCGCACCTATCTATACAGGTTTACCACCGGGCACAACCTACCCTGAGCAAATGGTTCTTCCCGTACCTCAGGCTTTGACACTCACAAGCATTGTGATTGGTGTCGCGGTGTTAGCACTAATGCTATCATTGGTTATGCATATCTATAGGAAATACGGCACGCTAGATGTTCGAAAAATCAGGAGGTTGAAGGAATGACGTTAGAAGAGATTCTGATTCAGCATTCCCCTGCCTTGGTTATTGCAATCCCGTTGCTCAGTGCCTTTCTCATGCCCTTAATTAGCCGCATCAATGCAAAACTTAGGAACGTTTTTGCTATTGCTATGCTTGGTCTGACCGGGTGTTTCATTTGGTTGCTTGCTACCGATGTTCTCACTTCAGGTCCACGGGTTTATATTTTTGGTGCAAAGAATCTAACCATCCCCGTGGTCCGTATCCTCTTTGAAGTTGACAGCATAGGTATATTCATGGCGATTATCACCATCATGCTTGCCATCATCGCTGTGATCTACTCCTGGTCGTTCATGAATGAACAAGATGGGTTAGACAAGTACTATACGCTGCTCTTGCTTCTGGTGACCAGTGCCCTTGGCATGGAATTTACTGGTGATATCTTCAATTTCTTCGTGTTTCTCGAAATCTCCTGTATCGCATCTTGTGCACTCATTGCATTCTGGGTTACAGAAGGAGAGGCGTTGGAAGCCGCATTTAAATATATTGTTGTCAGCGCGATTGGTGCGCTCTTTGTTCTGTTTGCTATAGGTGTCCTCTATGCCCAATATGATGCATTGAATATTGCAACCCTTGCACAAGCCTTGCAGTATACGTTTTTAGATAAAATCGTCCTTATATTGTTGCTTGTTGTTCTGGGGATGAAGGCAGGACTTGCGCCTATGCATATGTGGCTACCTGATGCATACGGACGAGCGCCCCCCTCGGTCACCCTGATTATCATAAGTGCGACCCTTGCTAGTTTCTACGGTGTTCTTCGCGTTATTTTCACTCTTTACGGGAATGTACTTACAACATCCATGCGGTTCGACTTTCCCTTGCATGTTATCATCGGATGGGTCCTCATCGTACTTGCCATCGTTTCGATTCTGATCGGCGTTATCATGGCACTGATACAATCTGATTTCATGCGGTTGATTGGGTACACTGCCGTCGCTGAAGTAGGTTATATGTTTCTTGCCATTGGAACAACTGTCGCTGCGCTCGGAGCACCCTATGCAACTGTTGCATTACAAGGTGGTATTTTACATCTCTTAAATGACGCAATAGATATCGGGTTACTCTTCCTTGTCGCTGGTGCTATCTATTATGTCACAAAAAAACGATCGCTCGATGACATAGGAGGTCTTGCCCGGACGATGAAATACACCACTGTCTTTTTTATCGTTGCTTTACTCGCGGTCGCAGGTATGCCACCGCTCAATGGCTTTACCTCGAAATTCCTCATCTATGAATCGGTGTACCAGCTCAACCCGATCCTTTCGATTGTCGCCATTTTATGTAGTATTTTACTACTGGCAATTTTCATTAAAGTATTATACGCCGCGTTTCTCGGACCAGAACTACCTGCCTTAAAAGACGTTAAAGAAGCCCCGAAAAGCATGTTGCTTGCGATGGGACTTTTTGCTGGCCTTGCGATACTCATAGGGTTGTTCCCTAACCTCTTCATTGATACATTAGTCAAACCAGCGGCAGATGCTTTATTGAATCATGCGCAATATATCACGATGGTCATCGGAGGGATCTAACCATGTTCACCCTTGAAAGCGGAAGTGGTTTTTGGAATCCACTGATCTGGATCCTTATTGTCTTTATCGCCTTCCTCCTCTTCTACGGGATTCGAGGATTTGGGAAGAACATCCACAAAAAAGGTACTGAACAAACAAAAGCTTTCCTCTCCGGGAACAAAGAATCAGCTCCTGAGGATATGCACGTCAAGGCAAGTAACCTCTACTGGGGGTTTACTACCAGCATGAAAGCCTTGTATGCTGGGTTACGAAAGATGCATACAGGAAATACGAGTGACTATATCCTCTGGTTTGTCGTTGTTCTGGCGGTTCTTTTCATCATTTTTGGGGTGATGTAAGATGGATGTCCATGCCCTTTCGGAACTTTCCGTACGAATCATTTTTGGTACACTTGGTATCGCCGCGTTCGGAGTCTTCTTCGGTCTTTTATATAAAGGGATAGATCGCAAGATCTCCGCACACATGCAAGGCCGCATCGGTCCACCCATCAGACAACCCTTCAGAGATGTCGCGAAATTATTTGTAAAAGAAAACATTATCCCGGACGGTGCAATCCCTTGGATCTTCAATCTCATTCCTCTCATCGGACTGATTGTTACCACCTCTATCCTGTTATATCTCCCTCTTGGAGGGTTCCCTCCACTGTTTTCAACAAGCGGAGATCTGATTGTGGTTCTCTATCTGTTGATCATTCCCTCTCTTTCCTTAGTCATCGGGGGTTTTTCCTCAGGGTCACCTTATGCAATCGTTGGTGCACAACGAGAAATGGCGACCATGATCGCCTATGAGTTTCCCTTAGCTATCCTTATCATAACGATTGCATGGAATCTCCTTCAAAAAGGAGTGACCCAGGTCTTTTCGTTTTCGACGATTGCGTCCATGCCTGTGTGGAACCAGGTTGTTGGACCGCTTGGGTTCATCGGTTTTGCTATTCTCCTGGTTGTCCTTCTCCTAGTAACGCCAGCGGAGCTTTCCAAGATACCGTTTGACTCCCCGGAGGCAGAAACTGAGCTTGCCGGAGGCTTGCTCGTCGAGTATTCAGGGAGAAACCTTGCGATGTACTATCTCATTGATGGGGTGAAAACTGTCGTGATGGCATCTATCGTTGTCGCGCTGTTCTTCCCGTACAACCTTTCTTCTTTCTTTGGCCTTGGCAGCTATGAAGCAATCGTCATTGACGTCGCGTTCTATCTGTTAAAAGTGTTCCTTGTCATTCTCTTCTCCGTGACCTTGATTCGTGTCGCAATCGCCAGGTTAAAAATCGATCAAATCGTATACACCTACTGGATACCGCTTACGCTTGCAAGTCTCTTAGGATTGATTCTGGTGATGTGGGATAGCGTCATCATGAACTTCTTCGCCCCCGCATAACTCTCTTAAACACTGCGTTGAATATAGGAGATGATTCTGCATGGGTGTATCATCTGGGAAAAATAACAACCTCGTCGTTCTTTCTTTTTTTGTCATACCTGCTGTCATGTTGATTGTTGGCTATCTTTTATACCCTTACCCGCCGTCATCACTTGCAAGGCAGATTTCGTTTGTACCATTGTTTCTCGGCTTATTGTTCCTTGGCGTCGGATTTTTTTATAGAAAAAAAGATATCGCAAGTATCTTAAAAATTATTGGATGGGGCATGTTTTCATCCTTCTGGGCCACCATGCCGAGTTTCCTGTATTTTTCAGAGGGCGGTGACGTATTTAACGCAGCAGTCTGCATCATCGGTGTGTATGTGCTTATCTACGTGGCGTACCATGAATGGCTTTCGATAAAAAGAAACGAGCATGTCTCGTGTTTGAATTGGATCGCTGGCGGAACGTTTCTTGCAGGTATAATCTATTTTACGATTGAAAACGGCATCATCCCTGGGGTACAAAATTGGTTAATCGAATTTGTTGCAGCGCAAACAACAGATGTCTTACATCTCATCGGAATTAATGCTACTAGGACTCAATCCCTTATCATCTACAACAACACACCAGTGACAATTATCTTTGCTTGTACTGCGATCCAATCCATCGTCCTGTTTGTTGGCATGATCGGTGCATTACCGCGTGTGACGATGAAACGAAAAGCACTGGGGTTGTTGGTAACAGTTGTCCCTATTTATTTCTTGAATCTTCTTCGGAACGCTAGTGTGGTGTTTATGGTGGGGAGTCGCATGTTCTCCTTTGAGATTGCTCATAATGTGATTGGTAAAGCAGGATCGTTAATCGCCCTGGTCGTCTTGCTGTTTATCACCTTTAAAATCTTACCTGAGCTCTACGACGAGATCATAGGTATCATCGATTTACCGAAACGAAAAGGACCAGTAGAGCTTTTCCTTGGGCATCTTTTGAGGAAGAAAACATGATACGTATCGCTAAGGGTGGAATGTCCTGGGTTCTTACGTCGTTTGCCCTAACCTTCCTCTTCGCCGGAGCCTCCTATATCACCATTGGTCTGTTGTTGATTTTTTTCTCTGGTCTTTCAATATTCTTCTTTTTGATTTCTTGTCTCCTGATTGTTTTTTTCCGAGATCCTGAGCGAGTGAGTGCCCCCGGGATTGTGGCTGTGGCCGATGGGAAGATACGAGAGATTATGAATCTTCAGGACCCTGAGATTGGAGAATGCCTTAGGGTTTCTACGTTCATGAACATCCATAATGTGCATGTGAACCGCATGCCTTTTGATGGAACAATTAAGAAGCTTACCCATTATGATGGTGGTCATGTGCCAGCGTTCAAAAAAGAATCTGATTCCAATGAACGGGTCGTTCTTCTCATCCATACTGACCTTGGGTTAATGAAAATTGTTCAGATTGCAGGAACCGTTGCGCGTCGTATCGTCCCATATGTTACCGAAGGAGCGTTCCTAAAGAAAGGGAGTAAAATCGGGCTGATCCGACTGGGGTCCCGTGTTGATCTGTATCTACCGGTAACTACAATTAAAACACTCATGATTCAGGTTCATGATATCATAAAAGCAGGAGAAGATACCATTGCAGAAACCCATGATTAGACTCATGTCTGTAGCAGACATCGTCACACTTACAAACGCGGTATTTGGGTTTCTCGCTTTGCTGATGGTTTTTTCCAACCAGATTCAACTTGCTGCCTCATTGATTCTTCTGGGTCTTATCATGGATGGTCTTGATGGGATCGTGGCCCGACGCATGGGAAACGGACAAATCGGTGAATCTCTTGAAGCCATCGCAGATATGATCTCTTTGTCGGTGGCACCTCTTGCTCTTTTCTATACAACATATTATAACGCGGTGGTTCTACAACCCACTCTACACCTTCTCCTTGGTGTCATCCTGGTGTTTTCTTTGATCTGCAGCGTCATTCGTCTCTCGTCATTTTCTCTTTTAAAGGATCAACATTTCTTTCTTGGTCTCCCGACTTCTGTAAGCGCTTTATTTCTTGTGTTAAATTCGTTTCTGAAACTAGAGATATGGGTTGTTCTCCCCGTTGTTCTTCTTCTTTCTCTTGCAATGATTTCTTCGATACGTTTCCCAAAACCAGGTTTGAAAATAGATCTGATTACCGCTGTTTTTATCATTGTCACCATCTTGCTTAACAGCAGGTATTATAACATCACGCCCCTCCTCCTTCTCGCAGCGCTTACGTTTTATATTATTTTCGGGCCAATCCTCCTTCGTTTTAAAAAAAAGAACCCTGTTAATGAAACGGCAGATACTCATAGCTGATAACAGTACTGTTTTTAATATAGACGACGCGTCCTCCATTATCCTGTCCGCTCAGAGTAGCAGAATCTGTTTGAACGAACAACGGCCATGCGGAATAATTACTCGTCTCTTTTCCGCCAACTGTGAACACATGATTTTCATGGGTATGCCCAGTTAGAACAAGAGAAACATTCTTTGCAACACAATAGGTGATGAATGCCCCTCTATTGTGTGCGATACATTCGTTATTACCACTGGGCAGATCGTTTGGTACCGCACCGATCCCAGTATCGTTCTCATCATTGACCGCGGGGTGATGCATTGAAATAATCTGGTTCATCTCATCATTGCCCCAAGCGTGTTCAAGAAGATACATCTGGGTTGACGTGAGACCGCTCCCTTCTGGTGTCGGGTTCAAGATCTGTGGTTTAATTTCCCACCGACTGTATTCATAACCTGAATCAAGGAAGACGAAGTTCATATTTCCATATGTGACTGAGTAATCGCTTAAAGGATTGAGAAAACGATGATATGGGGTAAGATTGGTAAAAGGGAAATACAAGAAGAGGAGGCTGTTACCGTACCGCTCATGGTTCCCTGGCGTGGTATAGACCGGAGAGTTACTGGATAAAATTGCTTCTTGAAGATCAGCATACACATTCCGTCTGGATTTCTGGTTGTACCAATCCACTGAATCACCAGTAAGGATAACGAAATCAGGGTGGATGTTATCATTGAGATAGGTGAAGAGACGGGTGAGCTCTTTTTTCTTGTTGAAGAAATTTGAGTATTTCCCGATATGGATATCGGTGAACTGCACCACCCTATACTCGGTTGGCTCCGTGTTTTGTATTTTTACCGCATGTGACCAACGATAATTCCTTTTTGGTGTTGTCACCGAGATATTGTAGAACCCATCAGGGATGCTGTCGATGGTATACGATACGATCAGTTCGTCTTCGAGGATGTTTGTCCCTGCTTTGATCCAGGTCTGCCATGATGCAGAGTGGTTCTCGACATGATAGCACATGCTGCTAGCAATATCTTGTAACTCTACCTGGAGTACCTGGGTTGGTTCTTCAGACGTATTTCGTTCCTCTGAGATTGTTACAATCATCTCATTTGTATTATTCTTAATTATAATAGATGGACATCCTAGAGAGGGGGCGATGATTCCTTCAACATCAAAACCGACACTGACATTCAGTAGTTTCTCAGAAAATGCACCTGCGACGACATGGAACGTATGATTGCCAACAACTGATGGGTACCATGCTATTTTCTTGTTGTACTGTGATAATTTTCCCACGGTGATATCAATTTGATTTTCCGTGGCATTCCCAGAACGCCATGTCATTTCACCTGAGATAGCAACCAATCCGTTAAACACATCGGTCACTACCACGGTTTCGTTGAATCGCTGTCCTGCCTTTCCTTCGACAGTGACCAAAAGATATACCGGTTGACCTAACGTTGGATATGGATTAGAACACGATAACGAAATGATTTCACCAGGAGACGCAGGTTCTGTTTTTCCAATACTCGCATCTGCACCCACCGGAGGTAAACTTGCAACTGGAAATACGAGAAAGAGTATGATAATGAGGACTGCTATTTTCTTCATGGTTAAACGTCTTTACAACAGTATAATTATAGCTGGTGTATTATAAATAATTTGAGGTAGATGAATGAAATATCCTCAAGAAATAATTATTTCTCACATTCAAGATTTTAGTTGTTCTAATTCAATCCAAACATTTCTAAACAAAAATTGCATTACATACTGGTAATATGGACGATATACCGAAGATAGGCATTACAGGCATGCCAAGCGTCGGAAAAACACAGACGCTTATCAAAATCATCGAGAAGATTGGAAAAAGCGGCTATAAACTTCAAGGGATGATCACCACCCCGCTTATTGAAAAGAAAAAACGGGTGGGTTTTTATGTAGAGGATTGGCAGACTAAAGAAAAAGAAGTCTTTGCCCGTCTTGATTTGGATTCCAAGGACAAAGTGGGAAAATACGGTGTTGACCTCGCTGCACTTGAGAGAGTCGGTGTCCATGCGATAGAAAAAGCGATTAACGATGAAAACGTTGATATCATTGTCATTGATGAAATTGGAAAAATGGAGATGCTTTCTGAGAAGTTCTGTGAGATGGTCATCGAGGCACTTGATTCTGATAAACCAATCATGGTGACGCTCCATAAGAAATCACGAACACCGCTCCTGCAGGATATCCGCCGACGCGATGATATCCGCATCCTTGAGGTGACCGCGGTAAACCGAAATCTGCTTCCGTATAAGATTGAAAAAATCATGGCTGAGAAACTCCCGCCTTTGTTTTAACCATGCACGACGAACCACCTGCTCTTATCAAAGAAGGAACCACCGAGCTTTTTGTATATAAAAAGAAGACGTCGGTGAAAGGACCAAGCAGTCGAGACCAGATGCCATTCTATAACCCGTCCATGGAGTTAAACCGGGATGTATCCATCCTTGTTAATCAATGGTTGCTGAATAAAAGTACAAAGCAGGTTCATATCTTGGACGGACTGGCAGCTTCTGGGGTTAGAGGCATCAGACTTGCTCATGAGCTCGAAGGGGATTTTGAGGTGACACTCAATGATTGGAATGACCAATCGTTCTCACTCATCCAGCAGAACATCCTAAAAAGCTCGTTGCAGAACATCTCTGTTTTCCAACGGGACCTCAACAGCCTTCTCTCAGAGTATCGATACAACTCTATTGATATCGACCCGTTTGGCTCACCAGTGTATTTTCTGGATGCTGCTGTAAGAAGCGTGTATAACAAAGGGGTCATTGCGTGCACTGCGACCGATACCGCTACGCTCTGCGGGGTGTTCCCCCCGGTCTGTTATCGACGGTACGGCGCTTGGCCGCTTCATGCTCCCGCGATGCATGAAATAGGATTGCGCATACTCCTTGGTTTTATATGCCGTGAGGCTGCGAAGTACGACCGCGGCATCGAACCACTACTCTGCTACACGACCGATCATTATATACGAATATATGTACAAGTCAATAACGGAAAAAACGCTGCCAATTCTTCCATGGCTCAGTTTTTAAGTATCCCTGCAAAGGACATCCCTCTCTCAAGGGGGAACACCACCATGGTTGGTCCGTTATGGCTAGGGAAGCTGCAGAAGAAACCTGCACTCCAAGAGATACGGACCATCGTGTCATCCAAGGCATTGAACACAAAAAACATGCTCTGGAAACTTTTATTCCTCCTTGAGGAAGAAGCGGATGCCCCACCGTTTTTCTATACGACCAATGACCTTTCATCCCTGCTAAAACAATCACCACCGACCATGGACCATATCTTTGAGCGCTTACGAAACAAAGGTTTTATCGCAACCAACACCCATTGCACTCCAACCGGATTTAAGACAAATGCTCCTTTGGACGTCATCACAGAAGTTTTTAAATAACAAAGGATATCACGGACCCATGAAAATGATGCCAAAGAAGCTTTCCGTTGGTGTGCTTGCCTCTGGTTCTGGGACTGATCTGCAGAGTATTATCGATGCATCAGAGAAGAAAATGATCGATGCGGATGTCGTTGTAGTGATTAGCGATAATAAAGACGCAGGTGCGTTGAACCGGGCAAAAACCCACCATATCCCAGGATTTTTTATTGATCCAAAAGGAAAAGACCGCTTTGTTCATGAAAACGAAATCGATGCGGTTCTTCGCAATCATCATGTAGAGCTCGTCGTTGGTGCTGGGTACATGCGGTTACTTTCACCAGTGTTTGTGAAAAAATGGCATCACAAACTCATCAATATTCATCCAGCGCTTCTCCCGTCCTTTAAAGGAACCAATGGCCAACGCGATGCACTGCAATACGGGGTGAAACTCTCTGGGTGTTCAACCCATTTTATGGACACTGAAATGGATCATGGCCCAATAATCCTTCAAGCTGCAGTAAAAGTAATCCCTGATGATGACAGGGATACCCTTGCTGCCCGAATTCTCGCTGTTGAACATCAGATACTCCCCCGTACGATACAGCTGTTCGCGCAGAGACGATTACTGATCCAAGGTCGCAGCGTGGTCATCTTACCTGGTGACTCCTGGAAAAAGAAACACAAGGTTCTCCCCGATGTGCTCTATTCAGAAGGATACTAAAACCATCTCTTATACGGATGCAATTGAATGGTTATACAGCTTTGATAAGTACGGGTGGATCTTCGGTCTTGAACGAATTACCTTTCTTCTTAAAAAGCTTGAAAATCCTCACCACGAGTTAAAAGTCATTCATGTCGCGGGGACCAATGGGAAAGGTTCGGTCTGCAAGTACATCAGCTCCATTCTTCAGAAAGCAGGGTACACCGTTGGACTATATCTTTCCCCGCATATCGAACGTTTTTCAGAACGGATTGTCATAAACGATGAGGAAATCCCTGCGGAAGACCTTGCGATGCTTATTGCACAAGTCAGACCACTTGTCGAGGACATGAAACAAAACGAAAACACTCCAACCTTTTTTGAGATTGTTACCACACTTGCGTTCCTCTATTTTAAGGACCGTACTGTCGATTATGCGGTCATCGAGGTCGGGCTTGGTGGAAGGTTTGATGCGACAAACGTGGTGACCCCGCTGATATCGGTGATTACGAACATTTCCCTAGAGCACACCGATATTCTTGGAAAGGATATCGCGTCAATCGCATTGGAAAAATCAGGGATCATCAAAGACCACATACCGGTCATTACTGCAGCGACGCAGCAGGCACGTGAAACCATTGAACATGTTGCAACAGAGCGGAACGCACCGCTTACAACTATTGACCATACCATGTGGAAACGAATATCTTTTGAGGAACGGTGTCAAGTATTTGTTATTCATGGTTCATTTAAAGATTATACCGTGAAAACCATTCTGCTCGGCAAGCATCAGGGTGAAAACATAGCGGTAGCTATCACTGCGGTTGAACAGTTACAGATGAACGGTGTGTACGTCACTGATAATGATATTCTGGATGGTGTTGCTGCTGCGACATATCCAGGACGCATGGAGATCGTTTCCGAAAAACCATTCATTCTCCTTGATGGCGCACATAACCCAGATGGGATAAGGATGCTTGCAAAAACAATAAAGGAGGATTTTTCCCCCCATAGACTCATCTTAATTCTTGGTGTACTGAAAGAGAAAGATATTAAAACGATGGCGTCAACGATAGCTCCTCTTTCCGATGTTATCATCGTTACCAAATCAACTAACCCCCGAGCTTCTGATCCACTATTATTAAAGCAGACTATTGAGAGTTTTAACCCAAACAAAAAGATATACGTCAAAGCATCAATCCCAGGAGCATTAGATCATGCGAAACATATCGCGAAACAAAAAGACATGATCTGTGTTTCCGGGTCGTTATTCACGGTCGGAGAAGCACGCAGTTATCTTCTCTCAGGTAATGCTATAGCTTCGCAGTCGCGGTCCTAGAGATTGACTTTTCGAAGAATCTTAGTAAGATCTTCCATCACCTGTGTTTTTGCGAGACGATCAGCATTCCCTATTGCTTCTTCCAATGCTTCATCGAAATGGATTTTCCCAAGATATCCCACCTTTAATTTCTTCGCTTCCTCTTCTATAAACGAAGCATCTTTCATCGTCATATTTTCTATCACACCAAGCACCGGTTTTTTTAATTCTATTAAAATTGTTAATAGTTTACTGACTGCACCCATTGCGACCTTCGATGGTGTTGTCACCACGAGAAACTCGCTTTTTTTCATATACCGGATCACATCAAGGGTTTCATCACCAATACCTGGCGGCATGTCAATAATCAGAAAGTCCAAAGACCCCCATTGAGTGATTGCTAGCAACTCTAGGATGATATTTGAAATATCGACCCCTCGGAACGGAGATGGTTTCTCCTCTGTGAAATAGACAATGGACATGAAAGAAATACCATGGACCATTGGTGGAATGATACCCTTCTCTTCTGTCGGGAATTCTTTTTTGACGCCCAGGATGATATGAGAGGATGGTCCGTATAAGTCAAGGTCAAGAAGGCCAACTTTAAATCCCTTGTGTGCGAGATGAAGGGCAAGACTGGAGGCGACAAGACTTTTCCCCACACCGCCTTTACCGCTTGCAACCGCGATGATTCTTTTGATGTTTTTCAAGCGTTTCTCAATGACACTGGTTCGTGGTTCCATGATTATCGCAATCCTTTAATCGAGGAAAGCACGACCCCTCGTCCTTTCGTAATCTCAAAATCCGGGCTTCCACACTTTGGGCATCGCGAATGGACAAACACGACCTCCGGGATGAAATGAATCGACTCAGATTCTGTTTCACTGAATTTCTTTTTCATGTCACTGTATTTCCAGTTATGACCACAGGTTTTACAGATTAGTGTGCTTTTTTCTGTCCTCAGGTGAAACGCGTTGTTTTTTATCGTTGGTTTCTGTTGTTTTGCTATCTCGTTGAGTGCAAAGAGGAAAATATCTTTTTCTATCTGTTGTAATTCACCGATGTGAACCGTGATTTCTGTGATTGACTTGAGTTTTTCTTTCTGTGCGGCTTCTACGGCAGCCATGACGATTGATTCGGCAAGTGCCCATTCATGCATACAGAACCGGATACAGGAGGCGATGGTTTAAATGTTACGAAACACAAACCTCTTGTATCCCTAATCTTAGAGATTTATATAGAAGCAGGCGATTCTTCCCTGGGAGGTAGAACCGGTGCAAAAAAAAGAAGTAAAAAAATCTGAGGATGAATGGAAGAAGGTTCTTACGTCCGAAGAGTTTTCAGTGCTGCGGAAGAAAGGGACAGAACCGCCGTTCAGCGGAAAATATGTTCATCAGACTATGGAGGGCACTTATGTCTGCGCAGGATGTGGTAACAAACTGTTTTCCTCTGAGACCAAATTTGACTCAGGGAGCGGATGGCCAAGCTTCTTTACCCCTGTCTCGAACGATGCTGTTCTTCTGAAACCTGATACTAGTCTTGGCATGAAACGAACTGAGGTGGTGTGTGCTCGGTGCGGTGGGCATCTTGGGCATGTGTTCGATGATGGGCCTAAGCCGACCGGTCAGCGATATTGCATGAACTCGGTCTCACTTCATTTTCAAGAGAAAAAAGAGTGATTTTCTCATAAGACGGTACCTAGAGTTCTTGTATCCGATCCACGACAGTGAAGGTAAGTGCCAGTAGCTGATCGTACTCCTCCTCTGTCTTCATCACTCGGGGGACCTGAACAATCAACCAGGTGCCTTCAAGAGAGATACGAGGTTTTTCCTGCTTCAGTTCCAAGAGTTTATTCTGCAGGGTATAATTTACCAAATTTCTCGCAAACCTTTCATCCTGTGTTTTTATGAGAAATTCCCTGTCAAATTCATCACTATCCAACTGGACGTCTATTGCCCCTAATGCCTTTCCCAGTCGCAACCTGACTGATTCTTTTTGGATGGTGAGGTCCTTTGGTACCGGTTTAAGCAAGGTAACATTGACCTCTGTTTTTGCGTGACGGTATTTACTGCCTGGCACCGAGGTAACCACGACAGGCAAAGCACGATAGGAGAACTTAAGCAGTGGTAACAGAAACGTTCCCACTACGGTGCCGCTTCGCTTCCGTGCCTGTTGTTCCATGAGACGTTTAATGTTCCGGTACCGCCAAAGAGAAAGAACAATGACCAAGGCGATCGTGATGATTATGATGAATACGTAAAGAACGGGGAACAAGGATTCCATGATGTCCATCTCAGATGACCTCAAGTGTGGCATCATCTTTTCTGTTAATAATTCCTTTGGTTCTTCGTATTCTTTTTTTTATTTTCATCGTAGAAAAAAAGAAAAACTCAGATGAATTACCGCTTGCTGGTTATCGCAATGAAATACGAAGTCAAAGACGGAAAAAAGGAATTGCTGTCAGAACCAATCAAACACATTGACATTAAGACGTTCAACCCTATCCCGTTGATTGAAGCCTTTGATCATATGGCCTTTCAGTCACGAAACCTCGCCAACGCCTGTAAAATCTACGCAACGATGCTTGAAGATACCGATTGCTCAATCATTCTGTGTCTCGCAGGATCACTCGTCAGCGCAGGATTAAAAAACGTCATTGTCGATATGATTCGTGCTCATATGGTGGATGCGATTGTCTCCACAGGTGCAATCGTCGTCGACCAGGATTTCTTCGAAGGACTCGGGTTTCAGCATTACCGAGGTGAAATACGGGTTGATGATTCCAAACTTCAGAGAATGCACATTGATAGAATCTATGATACCTTCATTGATGAGGATGATCTCCGTGTCTGTGATATGGCGACGAAAAAAATCGCTGATGGACTTCCCCCACGGCCGTATTCATCTCGGGAGTTCATCTATGAAATGGGGCGGTACCTCGACATGCATGGGAAGAATCCTGACTCGTTTGTCCTTGAGGCATTCAAACATGAAATCCCGATTTTCTGCCCAGCGTTTTCCGATTCAAGTGCTGGGTTTGGCCTGGTGTTCCATCAGCATGAACGCAAGAATAACTATCTGACGATTGATTCAGTAAAGGATTTCAGAGAACTTACTGAGTTAAAGGTCCAATCAAAACAAACAGGTTTGTTTATGATCGGTGGGGGTGTGCCGAAGAACTTCGTGCAAGACACAGTTGTTGCTGCAGATATCCTTGGTATCGATGCACCCATGCATAAGTACGCGATACAGCTCACCGTTGCCGATGAGCGTGATGGCGCCTTATCTGGTTCGACGTTAAAGGAGGCGAACTCCTGGGGGAAAGTCGACACCGGCTATGAACAAATGGTGTACAGCGAAGCAACCATTACGTTCCCTCTTGTGGTAAGTTATGCGTACCATAAAGGTTCTTGGACGAAACGGAAACCACAGAAACTTAATCAGTTGTTCAAATAAGAATTCTCAGATAATCATTATATAGGTCAGACATTTCTTGTTTCTCCTGTGAACACAACTCCAATCGTCAAACTCACCCAGCTGCAACAGATGTTACGGGACCTGAAGAGTTGCGCGATAGCGTACTCTGGCGGGCTCGATAGCACGTTTTTAATAAAAGTCGCATACGATACACTTGGGGTACATGCTCTTGCGGTCACTGCAACCTCTTCAACCTACCCGCAGCGAGAATTAGAGGATGCGAAACGCTTTGCACAGACGATAGGGATCCCTCATGTCATTATTCATTCTGAAGAACTTGATATTCCTGAGTTCTCCGGTAATCCTCCTGACCGTTGTTACTATTGTAAAAAAGAATTATTCCGTAAAATACAGCAGATTGCACAGGACCATCATCTTAGCGTAGTCCTGGACGGATCGAACGCTGATGACACGTTTGATTATCGACCTGGGGCGAAAGCATGCGAAGAACTTGGGGTTATAAGTCCGCTAAAAGAAGTCGGGTTAACCAAACAAGAGATTAGAGACCTTTCATCCGCGATGCATTTGGAGAGTTCTGAGAAACCAGCGTTTGCGTGTCTTGCCTCCCGATTCCCCTACGGGGAAAAAATCACCGAAGAACGACTCAAGGAGGTCGAATCTGCCGAGGGGTTTCTTTTCTCGTTAGGAATCCGACAATGCCGAGTCCGTTACCATGGTCAGATTGCCCGCATCGAAGTGACATTAGATGATGTTCATTCCATTATTACCCATGCTCAAAAGATTGTAAAACGTTTTAAAAAACTTGGATTTACCTACATCACCCTTGACCTTGAAGGGTACCGGACTGGAAGTTTAAACGAGGTGCTTAAGAAATGAAGAAACTGTTACAAGACTACAAGGCAGGGAAAGTCGATCTGTCAACCGTCCTGCAAAAAATAAAATCATTACCGTACGAGGATTTAGAGTTTGCAAAAATCGACACACATCGAGAAGTTCGAAAAGGGTTCCCTGAGACGATATTCTGCCAAGGAAAGACCCTTTCCCAGATTTCTCAGATTCTTCAAAAACTCCCCAGCGAACAAAATATCCTTCTTACAAAAGCAAATAAAAACATCTATACTTCCGTGAAGAAATCGTATCCTACTGCACAGTACAATGAATCAGCAAAAACCATTGTCATCCAACGATACAAACCCAAACAAAACAAAGGAACCATCTTGATTCTCACCGCGGGAACATCTGATATCCCTGTCGCAGAAGAAGCAGTCGTCACCGCACAGCTTATGGGAAACAAAGTCGAGAAAGTCTATGATGTTGGGGTCGCCGGTGTCCATCGCCTATTCGATATTAAAGACAAGATCTTTCATGCCAACGTTATCATTGTGATCGCAGGGATGGAAGGAGCCCTTGCCAGTATTGTTGGCGGTCTTGCCTCAAAACCAGTCATCGCGGTTCCGACCAGTGTCGGGTACGGAGCAAGCTTCCAGGGGATAGCACCGCTCCTGACCATGTTGAATTGCTGCGCGGAAGGTGTGGCAGTCGTCAACATTGACAACGGCTTTGGCGCTGGGTATTTCGCCAGCATCATCAACAGGTGAGGAACCATGACGATCGCGTACTTTGATTGTTTCTCTGGGATTGCTGGTGACATGATTCTTGGTGCCCTCATTGACCTGGGAGTTGACGTCCCGTTTTTAAAAAAAGAACTACAAAAACTTCCTCTCACCGGGTACGACATCATAGTAAAACAAGTCGAATCTAACCATATTGCTGCGACAGATGTTACAGTGACTGTTACGGAAGATCAGCATCATCGAAGCCTTTCTGATATCATTGACCTTCTCAACCGTAGCACCTTAGCTCCCGAAGTAAAAAAACATAGTCAAAACATCTTTTATAACCTCGGTAGTGTCGAAGCAAAAATACACAGAGTTGATCTCGAAAAAGTGCATTTCCATGAGGTCGGTGCAGTTGATTCCATCATTGACATCGTCGGGTCAGTCATCGGCATAACCAAACTTGGCATCGAAAAGATGTATTGTTCGCCTCTTCCCCTTGGCCATGGGTTTGTTTCCTGTGACCATGGGATCCTTCCGTTACCTGCCCCGGCGACCGTTGAACTGCTCAAAGGGATTCCAGTGTACTCTGTTGATAGAAAACAGGAGACGGTCACCCCAACTGGTGCTGCCATCGTCATGACCCTTGCAGACGCTTTTGGGGAAATGCCACCGATGAAAATCAACAAAATCGGGTACGGGAGCGGAAAAATACAAAGCGAGTATCCTAACGTGCTCCGGGTGTTTCTTGGGGAACCTGCGCTGAAACGAAAAAAAACTACTAAAGAAAAACAACAGATTCAATATACATCTAATAAGAAATAAAACAGAGCAGGACGGTTTATCTAACGTTACTCTTGAGGGTTATTTTTTCTGGACTGCTTGATTCAAATCTTTGACCAATGCTTTAATATCGATGCCATGGACTGTGGCGATCTCCTTTACTTTCTCAAATGATGCAGCAAGACAGCCGATACAGCCGATGTTGTATTTCATGAACACCATCGCGGTTTCCGGGTAGGTGTCAATAACCTCTTTAATGGTCATTTCTTCAGAAATCTTGTCTTTATCCATGATTTCACCTTTACGTATTCCGTCGGTATAATGACCTCCCATATAAGCGTTCGTATCATCCAATGTGAGGAGAACCGGACGGTGGGATCCGGCAAAAAAAATGAATCTTCAACTAGGAAGGCTTCCCGTCCGGTATTTGCTTCCTGCATGGTGAACAGCCTTCTAAGTATTTAAATAAAAAGAACAGGTGATTGAAACTATTCTCAGCGATAGATCTACGTCTTGTTTTTATCTTCTGTATTTGCTAATGGTGCGACCTTTTCAACTGATACTTCCTCAGGATTTTCTTTTCTAAAAAGGATAGCTCCTGCGGAAATCAACGCGATGACCGCCACAACGATCATCAGATACCAAGCGTACCCAGGACCACCCGTGATTACAACCCCAAGAACTGATTGGCTGAACCAAAAATCTGTACTGCTTTCTGAGAACCCCGTGGTCATGACATACAACGCAGGCACCAACGCAAGCAAGAACGTGAGAAACCCAAAACCACCGCCAATATATTTCATGATGCTCAGAGTTCCTAGACGAAAGACGAACCCAACCATCCCAATCAGAGAAATGAGGGCAGTCGCCATCGCAAACAATGTCAGATACAACGCGTTTTCAATAGTCGAAAAACTTTGTGTATCCACTCCAACGATTTGTGCATTCTCCTTTGCTTCTGCATACCCCATTGACCAGGAGACCTCCTGACCCGTGATAGAACCTTTCTCCTCAATACTGCATAGATAGAATCCCACGGTATATTCTCCTCCGAATGAACCAGTCCCGTTCATCGTATACCATGGTCCCATGAAAGCCACCATGAGAAGTATCAATGCACCGATCATGCCACCAAAAGCAACGATTCCGTTCCGCATAAGCAGAGAAAACAGATTTCCTCCATTTATACACCACTTTTCATCCTCAGATATCAAATAACACTTGAACAAAAACCGGATCATTCTCATGAACCTGAAGCATATGATACGTCACTGCTTTGATCTCCATTCCCATCCTATGCTTCTTCTTATCGTACTTCTCCCCAAAGACCTTAGCAGAGAGATGATTCCCGGTAATAGTCACCACGAACTTCCCAAACACAAGATCCTCTGCGTCATTTAAAAAAAGAAGTTTTGAGAGCCAATCAACCAATAGCTGTTCATGGTCAGGAGCCTCTAATAGGATATCATATTCACCGATGGAATCAATCGTTGATTCATCGGTAATAATATCAAACATCCCTTGCGCAGCATGCTCGAATGCTTCAGCAACGGTCTTCCCGTATGCTTTCACACCGATATCAGCGGTATGCTCGACTAACTCATACTGTTTCATAATGTTGCCTTGGAAACGTCACTAGGACAATCACAGACTTGTTTCTCATCAAGAGACTGTATCGTCAGATGTACTATCTTTGACATCATCGGTTCCTTCTTTTTATAGACGCTAGCGATCTCATTTGCCGTCAACCGGTTCTGCAGACCAGCGGCCATGTTACACACCAAGCAGAGAGAAGCAAAACACATGCCTTTCTCTCGAGCCAGGACCACTTCAGGGACTAAAGTCATCCCCACGATATCAGCAACCATGGAATACAATTTGATTTCCGCGGCAGTCTCCAAGCGAGGTCCCTCTGTGACAAGATAGATCCCTTTCTCATGGACCGTGACTTCTTTGGTCTTCTTGCAGCTTTTGAGTAAGGCTTCTCTGAGGGAGGAGCAGAACGGCTCGGTCATATCGACATGCACCCTGCGATTATCAAAGAACGTCTGCGAACGAGACTTCGTCACGTCAATGAAATCATGTGGGATCATCAGGTCCCCTGGCTGTATTGTTTTTTTCATAGACCCGACGGTTCCAACGGAAATGATACTGGAGACATGGCTTGCAGCAAACGCTTGGATGTTCCCCCTATGATTGATCCGATGGGGTGGGAGATTGGATTGCTCCCCATGACGCTGAATGAAGAACACCTCATGAGCGCCAAGAGTCGACACATACACGATGATGTCACCATATGGTGTGTCTATGCTGATTTTTTCCGGTTGTTTCATTAAATCCGACATCTGATGTCCGCAGAGTATCCCAATTTTCATAAGCCCAACCAAGACCAAGAAATGTTTAATTGTTTAAAGAGATACCTATGCTGATGAAAGTCGCAGCGTTATTCTCCGGTGGAAAAGACTCAGTTTTCGCGGTGTACATCACTCAGCAATATGGATGGGACGTCTCCCATCTCGTCAGCCTTCTCCCAGAAAAACCTGATTCCTGGATGTTCCATTCCATCAATATCCAATTAACCGATCTGCTTGCGAAAACACTGGGGATTCCACTGGTGAAAAGAACAACGAACGGTGAAAAAGAAACGGAGCTGTCAGATTTAAAACAACTGTTACAGGGCCTGGGGATTGACGGGGTGATAAGCGGAGCAATCGCCTCAGAGTATCAACGCACCCGTATTGAAAAAATATGTGACGAACTTGGAATCAAGTCATTTACCCCACTGTGGCATAAAAATCAAGAGCTCTTGCTCAGAGACCAGGTCAAAGCAGGGTTTCACATCATTGTTGTTGGCGTGTTCGCACAAGGGTTTGACGAGACATGGCTGGGGAAAACCATTGACGAAGAAACCATTGATGCGTTGGTACATCTTAATAAAAAGTATGGAATTAACATCGCTGGTGAAGGAGGGGAATTTGAAACACTTGTACTCTCCGGACCCTTCTTTTCCCAGAAGCTTATCATCGATGAATCCACAAAAGAATGGAATCGTGACTCTGGTGTCTTCCAGGTGAAAAAAGCCCATCTTGAACCATGCTAATAGCGAAGGTAACTAAGAGCGTAGAGTTGTTGCAGGAACAAAAAGAGCCGTTGATCAATGTTTTTTTCATCAGGGAATTCATTGGTGACCACTGCAAGGATCTCTTTGACAGACTTTGTTCCATCACACTGTTTCCAGATTGATGATCCAAGCTTGTCAAGGTTTGCTTCAAAAACATTCTCTTTCTTCATTACTCTACAGAATGATTTCCCAATCTTGCTGGTGAATTTTGGAACCGTTATCGATACAAGACCATCGTCAGTAGCAGACCAGTTAAAATCTAACCGTCTCGGTTTGTATGCGAGAAACTCGTCAACCGTCGGCAGTCCTTTACTTTTCGTCTTTCGCGTAAATTTCCCTCAACGGGATATAGGCAAGGAGCGCTGCGATGAAGACCCAGACGAGCACCGATGGTAAGATCGGTGGGTATTCGAAGATCGTGAAGTTCAATCCTCCGATGATGAGGAATGCGACAATGACACCCATCAGGGCCTCTCCTGCGATTAACCCCGCGGTGAGAAGAAGTCCGGTTCTTATAATCTTTTCTTTTGGTGCCACATCGGTTTGTTTGATAGCAAGATCCCAGTCGCTGATTTCTTCTTCCTCGGCAGATCCGTACTTCTTGATGATCGCCCTGTTGGTAATGGCACGGACGATACCACCAGCAAAAATAGGGGTACTTAAGGTGAATGGAAGATAAATTCCGATTGCAACCGGAAGAACAGGGAGGTTAACGAGAATGAGCACAAAAGCAAGCACCGCCCCAGCGACCACGAACGGCCAAACCAGTTGGCCACCAAGGACACCATGGACGATCCCCTGCATCAGAAACGCCTGCGGCGCAGGCAGATTCGTACTCCCGATATGATACGCTTTATCCAACGCTTGAATCACCAAGGCGAGAACCGGTGCTGCAGCGGCAACCCCGATGAGCTCTGCGATCTGCTGATTCCGTGGTGTCGCACCAATCATCTGACCGCAGGTCATGGATTGAAGCACGTCCCCGGAGATGGCAGCGCCACAGCAAATCACTGCTGCGATGAGAATCGCAATCCCTTCCGCACCAACGTTCCCAGAGAGACCAAACCCCAGTAGAATCAACGAGGTGATCAGTAACACGGAAACAGTCACACCAGAAATAGGGTTATTTGACGATCCGAGCAACCCGGCCATGTACCCCGCGATCGCACTAGCAATGAATGCGAATAAAATGGCGAACACTGCCATGATCGCGGACACCGCCCATAAACTTGAAATCCACACATACAGTAGGAAGACCGGGATGGTGAGTGCCCCGATCATCAGGAAAACGAATTTGATGTTCAGATCTGTATCTGTCCTCTTTTTTGCTGCAGCTTTCCCACCTGTGATACCTGCTACCGCTTCTTTGATACCACTGACAAGGTTCGATCGGAGCTTGAAGATCGTGTACAGACCACCGACGACCATTGCACCAACACCAATGTACCGGATGTAGTTCCCCCAGATGGCGAAAAACCCCCAGATCTGATATCCGGCATCAGCGTTTCCGAATCCTAACGCAAGAGCATCGGTTACTTCTGATGGAGAAACCGGTGTGGGAAGGCCTGTTGCTAAGGCAATGAGAGGAACAAGAATCACCCAGCCGATGAGACCTCCGACGAAGACGAATGCAGCTATTTTAGGTCCGATGATCCAACCGACACCAAGTAAGGCTGGAGACGTTGCAACACCACCATAGAAGACTCCTGATTTTTCTCCGCTTCCGATGTCGAATTTTCCGATATTTACAATCCCATGGATTGCACCAGCAAATATTTTAAGACCAACCTGACAGAATTTAAATAAACCTGCAGTCAGCACACCAACTATAAGCCAAACCCCGCTGACACCGCTTCCCGTAGATTTCTTTCCTGTTTCAGATGCTTCTCCGCCAACGGTTGTGGTCAGTACCGCTGCGACGGCGACTCCTTCAGGGAATGGAAGATCGGTTTTGATGATCAGTGCCCTTCGAAGTGGTACCATCCAGAGAACACCAAGCATACCACCAAATAACGCAATTAACGTCGTTTCAACGTAATGAATCTCCGTCCAGACTCCAATAAGGACCATTGCAGGGATAGTAAAAATGACTCCGGCGGCCAGCGCCTCACCAGCGGCAGCACCCATCATCCCGATGTTGACTTCTAAAATCGTCCCTTTGAACGGTCTGAGAAACGCGAACGCCATGACCGCCCCGGGGATAACCGCTGACACGGTCATTCCTGCGTATAAACCGAGATACGCGTTTGCTGCCCCAAGAATGACGGCGAGAATGGCTCCGACTAACACTGCTTTCAAGGTTAATTCCGGTATCTTTTTTTCAGCTGGGATAAAGGACTTGAAATCGTCTCGAGATGACATAGATAATCAATATGATAAATATATTTCAGTGTTTATAAAACCATCGGTTAAAATTCCCTCCCTATGAATACGCAAAAATGGTTATATCTCGAGAGGATAGCGCAAGATTCCGGCAAGGCCGCTAAACGCAGCATACAACGATTCGCCTTCTTCACTATTCCTTGAAATAAGTTTCACCGTTGCACTCGTTTTTTCTGCAAGATCAGACAGTTCATCAACCAGGTCCACTTTCTGTGTTATCTCCATTGGGATTGAGGTTTTACATGTCGGGCATGCAGGTGGCGTAAAGCTCTCTAAATCCTCCTCGCTTAAGGTTTTCTCTTGCGTATAACCACAGGATTGACATTTCATCGTGATTCGGTACTTCCGCAGATCCTCGGAAAGAAGCAGGGTATCAACTACACCCATCTCAAGTGCTTTTCTTACTTGATGTTCCCCGTACACTGCCATGCTTTTCTCTGACTTCGTCACTTGAGACAAGAACCGTTTCATAACATTTTTTTCCTGAGACACTTTGAGATCCGTCATTTTATCTGCTGCAGTAGCAATCAGCTCTCGTAGTCCAAATTCATCGGTATATCCTGTATCAAATGTATCGATGATTTTGTTCTGAATCTCGTAATGTAGATACACTTCATCAACGAAATAGTGTTTCGTTGGGCCAGGGCCGCCTACCAAAATACCTTTCAATTTCGGTTCCCCTAAAAAGATTTCACTTGCTCGCTCTCCGCATTTCACGAACCATTCATGAGCAGCAATCTCTGTATTCCGTTCGAATCTTCGTTGGGATTGACCGCCTCTCCCATGTTTCCCAGGAACCTGTGATGTCATGTAACGAATCATCTCAATGCGACTACCGCGTAGCATCCCAATCGTGCATTCTCTTCGGTCAATCAGCAATAACCCGTAGATTTCCTTCTCAGTGAGTATCTCCTCCAATGGTTGTGTATAAAACTCTGAGTCGCAACGGTACAGAAATGTGACCACAGGCATGGGGGGCTCAAGGATGTAGGCGACCATGTCGGTTTTATCAGCACCAACGCTTTTATGACCGACGAACATGGCGAGTCCATTCGGTGGTGGTTGTTTGAATGTCTTCAGACGACTCATGATCGATTCGATCGCGGATAACACATTCTTCATCGTCGTCTTTGACTTAATATTCTGTGATTGCGAGTACTCATTTCGAAGATAGGCTACGACATCAAAGATTTGTTTCGACGGCGGGACGTACAATGAGATAAGTTCGGTGTGTTTCCCTCTGCATTTCTTCAACTCTTCCAGTTGTCGTTTCAGATCGTAGATTTGCCGCTGGGTCATTTCATCTGCCATTGGTCATATCACCTTTTTTCTTCTCGTATGTTAATCATGGTTCAAAATCATGGAAAGGGGTTGTTATAATGAAAACTGTTCGCCTTTCATAGGGGTAAGCATTTCTGCAGTATCTTTTAATGATTCTACAAGGGGCGCGCGGTTAGCACTATGGAATAAGATGATTTTTTCTGGGTTGCATTTCTTTGCGAAATCGACGAGTTCACTATGACCAGCATGCGCAGAGAAGTCATAGTATTGCACTTCGCAGCTTACTTTTTCGGTGACGCCGTAGAAATTTAATTTCCCTTTCTCTATCAGAAGTCTACTGTTGGTCCCAGGGATCTGATATCCTGTTAGAAGAACCGCGCTTTTCTTATCGTTCTTCAATTTGTTCATATAGGACAGGACAGGACCACCGTCCATCATACCACTGGAGGTGATAATGACCTCTCCGTTCATCGCCCGCTTTCGAGTCTGTTCTGAATGAACCATATTTACTTTTTTAAGAGCTCTTTTTAGGTCTTCGACGGACCGGAGGTATTTCGGGTACTTCAAATAGAGTTTTGAAATCTTTCTACCCATACCATCGAACCAGATATCATGTCCTGCATTACTTAGGACGAGGAGAAGTTCTTGTGAGCGGGAGACCGCGAACGCGGGGACGATTGCGGTACCACCTCGATTGACGACGTCATCGATTTTTTCAAGAAATTTCTTTTCTAATTGCTTCCTGTTTTCATGCTCCCTTCCTGCGTAGGTTCCTTCCATGAAAAGCATGTCACAATGGATTGGTTTTGTGCCTTTGACTAGTCGTGTGTCAATGACATTAAGATCACCGGTGAACAACAGGCGTTTATCACCAATGAGTTCAAACATCAGTGCACCTGGGATATGACCAGCAGAATGGTAATGAACACTATAGTTATCGCCAAGGTCGCGTCTCTTCCCTGGTTCGACATGGACATAGCTATGCTCAGCTTCCTTCACGTCAGCATTGGTAAATGGAATTGAGTACCCATCCATCTGGGCGATTTTGACAGTATCTTTTTGTAATAAATTGCTCACGACCGCGGTTGGTTCTGTCGTAATGATCCGATGATCTGATTGAGAGCAGAGCCAGGGAATCATCCCGCAGTGATCAAGATGCGAATGTGTAAGGAATGTGAGGTCAACTGGTGGTGGTGGCAGGGGAAATGTTGGTGGTTTTCCTGGTGACATCCCGTAATCAAAGAGAAATCTCATATTCTCGATTTCAAGTATCATTGCAAGATTTCCGACTTCGTCGCTGCCACCAAGAAATTGACATTTAATACCAGAATCCATTTATATCAAACCTTTTTGTAATCAGGGCCTCCTAAAGAAAAAAGAGGTTGATTAACTTTTGGTCATCTATCTAGAGGCTTTACAATCAACGTTGTTTCGTCTTTATCGACGATGACGACTTTCGTATTTGTTTCAATAACCGTGTCTGATTTCGCCTGCCAATATTCTCCCTTGAATCGTACGAAACCATTTTTCTCTGGGCTGATGCGTTCGATTGCTACCGCGTGTTCCCCAACAAATTTATCTACTGGTGATACTTTCTTTCGGATCTGAAGTATTTTGTACAGCAGGAATGCGAAGAAGACTGCAAAGAGCACAATGATAAGCAGCATGATGGTTAGTGTATCGGTCATATATTCTCCTGATATCAACCATTTTCTTGTTGGATAGCTAGGAATGAGAAATATCGATCCTATAATGAGGCAGATGATCCCACCGATTCCGACAGCACCAAAGCCAGGGATGACGAATATTTCTACCGCGAGCAGTAGGCATCCGATAATTATAAAGATTATGCTTAGCGTAGAGATGGTAAATCCAGACCCGATCAGTGAAAGTAGGATTGCGATGACACCAAACACCTCCGCACCATACCCCGGTGTCGAGATACCGATGAGCAAGGCAAAAATACCTAGTATCAGCAACAAAGAAGTCAAGATTGGGTTTGAAATAAATTTCAATATCTGAATCTGTATAGATGGTGAATACAAGATCTGTTCTGCATCTTTCGTATGTAAGGTTACAGTACCGGCAGCGGTCGTCACGTTTCGCCCATCCATATCGTTTACAAGTTGGTCTATACTTGATGCGACGATTTCGATGACATTGCTGTTTTTTGCAACAGTCGCGTTTACGTTCCTGTTCTGGGTGATGAACAGCTTTGCGAGTGTTTCATTTCTGCCATACATCACTGCTCGTTCTTGAAGCCATTCGACGAGTGCGTTGATGATTTTTGAGTCATTGATGAAATGTGTTCCCTCCAGACCTGTTTCAATAGGTTGACATGATCCGATTATGGTGTGATCCGCCATCGCTGCCAGTGGCGTGCTTAGCAGAATAAATGTCCCTGCAGACCATGCGGTCGCTCCACTGGGGGCGACATACCCAATGATTGGGATGTTGCTTTGTTTGATTATCTGAGCGATATCAAAGGTTTGGTCAAGCCCGCCTCCTGGAGTATTCAAAAGAAGGATAACCGCTTGAACGTCGTTTGCCTCAGCTTGTTTTAAGCTCTCCGTCATCACTTCAACGGTGGATTGATCAATGGTTTCGGTGATTTCAACAAGAAGAACACTCGATGTTTGCGCAGATACACTACTCGATAAAAAAAGAAGAAGAAAAAAGAAAAAGATTAGAGGAGGGTAGGTCTTTTTCATTGTTCAACTTTTTTATTGACTGCTTTTGCTATTCCGGCCATAGTGCCAATTTCACCACCGGGAACAATGATAAGGTTTTTCTCTCGTGCTATCTCCGTGAGTGTCTGTAATTCTCGAAGCCGTAACGCGATTGGTGTTTTTTCGTACAGTTTTGCTGCCTCCGTCATTTTCGCTGAGGCGAGAAGCTCCCCTTCTGCCATTATGATTCTTGATCGTTTCTCCCGCTCTGCTTCTGCTTGTTTTGCGATTGCCCGAAGCATTTCCTCTGGTAGCGAGACATCTCGTAATGTGACTGCTGATACCTTTATCCCCCAGGGGTCCGTGCCGTTGTCTAAGATGGATTGAAGACTTTTATTCAGCTCTTCTCGTTGTGATAAAAGTTCATCAAGGTTTTTTTGGCCAAGGATGTCTCTTAGTGTCGTCTGTGCTAGTAAACTGGTCGCCTGGTCATAGCGCTGCACTTCAACAATTGCTTTTTGTGGGTCTGTGATTCTAAAATAGACCACCGCGTCAACGTCTACTGTCACGTTATCACGGGTGATGATTCTTTGTTTTGGAACATCAATGACTCGTGTCCTTAGATCCATTCGTATGGGTCTATCGATGATAGGGATAATGAACACAAGACCCGGGCCTTTGATACCAATCAATCGTCCTAGTCGAAAGATAACAATTCGTTGGTATTCCGGCATGATTTTTATTGCTGACGCAAGAACCGCTATCAGAAAAATTGCGATTATAAATAATGCCATAATAGTGGTGTTGACATCTACCATACTATATTACCTCCAGTGTTGAAAAACTGAATTCTGTTTTTAAGTGTTTCTGTAGATGTTTTTTTGAAACGATATTTTTAAAAAGGGCGCTACCTTATGATGTGGCGATGGCGGGGAGTTGAATCATGTCTGAAATCATTAGCATAAAAGCACGCGAAGTCCTTGACTCTCGGGGGAATCCCACTGTTGAAGTTGATGTGGTTACCAATCAAGGCGTGTTTCGAGCGATGACTCCTAGTGGAGCGAGTGCTGGACAACATGAAGCCATTGAATTACGAGATGGAGATAAGCAACGATACCTTGGGAAAGGAACGCTGAATGCTGTCGAGAATGTCAATAAGAAGATTGCCCCAAAATTGATTGGTTTGGATACTCGTCATCAAGAAACGATTGATAACCTCATGCTGAAAATCGATGGGACTGAGAACAAAGGAAAGCTTGGTGCGAATGCGGTGTTACCGGTTTCTATGGCGATTACCAAAGCAGGAGCTGCAGCCGCGGGTGTCCCTCTCTATGTCTATATCGGTCAATTGTTTGGTGAGATCCCTCATCGTCTCCCCGTGCCCATGTGCAATGTGATCAACGGTGGGAAACATGCTGGGCAGGAGAATTCTATCCAGGAGCATATGCTTATGCCGACTGGCGCGAAAAACTTTACCGAGGGGATTCGTATGATTTCGGAAAGTTATCATCATCTTGCGAAACTGTTAAAGGGGAAGTATGGTGCAGGCGGTGTTTTGATTGGTGATGAAGGCGGGTTTGCTCCCGCGCAAATTGTGGATATCCATGAGAGGCTTGATTTGATGCTGCAGGCTGTTGAGAACGCAGGGTACTCCGATAAAATGAAGATCGCTCTTGATCCTGCTTCTAGTGAGTTTTTCTATGATGGAACCTATAAAATTGGTACGAAATCATATTCTGGTGGGGAGCTGGTTGATTTCTATGTGAAATTATGTGAATTGTATCCTATCGTAAGCATTGAGGATGGTCTTGCTGAGGATGATTGGGATTCGTGGGTGGAGCTGACAGGGAAACTTGGGAGTAAAATTCAGATTGTCGGTGATGACTTGTTTGTGACCAATACAAAACGTATTCAGAAAGGAATTGATTTACAAGCGGCAAACTCTGTGCTTATTAAGCTTAATCAGATTGGTTCTGTTACCGAGACCTTGAATGCAATCAAGATGACGCAGGATGAGGGATGGACTGCAGTGGTGAGTCATCGTAGCGGAGAAACCGAAGATAATTTTATTGCTGATCTTGTCGTCGGGACAAGTGCCGGGCAGATTAAGACTGGTGCGCCAGCGAGAAGCGATCGGAATGCGAAGTACAACCAGTTGATACGTATCGAAGAGGAACTTGGGGAGAACGCAGAATACCCTGGAGTTGATTTTCGAGAACTCCTCTAGGTGACGTAAACATTTTTATCTCAGTGAAGATACACCTCATAGAGGTATTGTGATGAAAATATTGATTACTGATAAAACAGAGAATGCCGTTATCCAACAACTTAAGGATGCCGGTCACGATGTGACTTTTAATGAAATGGACCCTGCCACTCTTCTTAAGGAGATTTCCCATTATGACGGACTCATGGTACGTAGCAGAACAAAAGCGACTGCTGATGTCATTGCTGCTGGTGCCAAAGGGAACCTTAAGGTGATCGGACGAGCAGGGATTGGTGTTGACAATATTGACCTGATGGTTGCTTCGAAGAACAATATCAAGGTCGTCAATGCTCCGACCGGCACCACGGAAAGTGTTGCTGAGCTTGCATTCGGTCTGATGCTTGCTGCGTCGCGGTCAATCCCCCAGGCAGACCATTCGATGAAACAGGGGTTATGGGAGAAAAAAGCATTCAAAGGCGTTGAGCTCTGTGGAAAGACGTTAGGTATTATCGGGATCGGACGTATTGGGGCTGAACTGGGGAAACGTGCTCTTGCGTTTAACATGAACGTCCTTGCCTATGATAAGTATATCCAGAAATCGCCACATGCGAAGTTTGCGATGGTGTCCTTGGAGAAATTACTCAAAGACTCTGATTATATCTCGTTACATATCCCGTTTGTGAAAGAAGAAGGAGCCACGATTAAGGAACCTGATTTTGAGAAGATGAAAAACGGTGTGATCATCATTAACTGCGCTCGGGGTGGCGTCGTCGATGAACAAGCGCTGTTAAAGCATTTGAATGGCGGTAAGGTCCAGGCTGCTGCCCTTGACGTCTATGCAGCAGAGCCACCGACGTTCAAAGACCTGGTGAACCATCCGAAGGTCATCTGCACTCCTCATATTGGTGCATCGACGAAAGAAGGGCAGCTACGTGCTGGAAAGATTTGTGCTGAGCAGATGTTACTTGTTCTTTCTGGGAAAACCCCTGAGTTTTGGGTAAATAAAAAAATGATGGAAGGAAAATGAACAAAAAAGAAAATCACAACGATGCCATGAAGAATCTGGACGGCATCATCGAAAAGATTGACCTGCGTATTGGTGAGAAAGAGAAAATACGGGAGGATGCGTTGAAAGCCTCCCGAGATATTATTATCAGTTGTCGTCGAGGGATTCAGCAGCTCCATAGGAATCAGATAGATGAGGCTGAGACGTATATCAAGCAAGCCTCTGCGAAACTTGCGCAGTTGTATGATGACACTAAGGATCACCCTGATATTTTTCATGCAGGATTTGTGGAGAATGCTGCTCAAGAGTTTGTCGAAATCAAATGCTTATATAATATCATGAAAGGCGAGGACCTCCCTGACCCGGACGTTATTCAAACAACGTATAGTGCGTACCTGCTTGGACTCTGTGATGTTGTCGGAGAGCTGCGACGGGGTGCATTAGATTTCATGCTTGAAGGAAATACGATGAAAGCGAACGAGTACCTGAAGTATATGGATCGGATCTATGATGCGATCATGAGTTTTGATTATCCTTCTGCTTTGGTCCCTATTAAAAAGAAACAGGACATGATCCGTAGTCTTATCGAAAAAACCAGAGGGGAACTGGTGGTGTCAAGCTGTGAACGCCGAATCCAGGATAAGACCCATGAGTTCCATGGTATCCTTGATCAGGTCACTGAAGAAAAAAATAACAGGAAGAAAAAGACAAATAATGGTGAAGAAGAGGATATCGATATCGATAAGGTGTGGTAGTTTTTCGTCGATATTTTCGTTTTTTACGAAATGTTTATAAAAAGCCTTTATATACTTCAAGGAGGGAAATTTTCTTATGACGGAGGTCCAGGTGGAAAACATAGTCGTATCTTTTTCTGTCTCATCATCTCTGGATTTACCTAAGTTAGCGGAGATTCTTCCTGATGCGCAGTATACTCCTGAGGATGTCCCTGAAATAATACTGCAGTTCTCTCATCCACGTTCAATGGCGGCGCTCGCTTCGACGGGGACTGTCGTGGTGACTGGACCAAAGAACATGGATGAGGTCCATGATGTTATGAAAATGATTACAGATCGTTTGAATATCGTCGGCGTTGAGATGCAGGAGACACCGGAGATTTTGGTTCAGAATGTGACCGCTTCTACTGATCTGCGTCAGAAACTAAGGTTACGGAGTTTAGCAAAATCCCTGAACATTGAAGAGTATTCCCCAAGGGTTTTCCCTGGGCTGGTGTATAAAGCAGAGGACCCAAACACAGTTATACTACTGTTTGATTCGGGGAAGATTGTTTGCAACGGAGCAGGACTTGAAGAGGTGACCGTTGCTCTTGATAAAATGGTAGAGACATTGTTATCATTTGGTATAAAGAAGGAGGAAAATGTATGCCCGAAGTAATCGTAGAAAATATTGTCGCGTCAACGTCGTTTTCCGATAAGTTGGATCTAGACGTTATCGCACAATCTTTAGAAGAAGCAGAATATGAGCCTGAGCAGTTTCCTGGGCTTGTGTATCGTTTAAGCAGTCCAAAAACCGCGACCCTTTTGTTTCGAAGTGGGAAGGCGAATTGTACTGGTGCGAAAAACATTGAGGATGTCAGAACCACGATTAATATCATCGCGGAGAAACTGAAGAAGTTAGGTGTTGAGGTCTATAAGGATCCGGATATCGTCATTCAGAATATTGTTGCGATTTCTGATCTTGGTGGCGAGCTGAACCTTAACGAGGTCGCCATGGCGCTCGGCTTGGAAAACGTTGAATATGAGCCTGAGCAGTTCCCTGGTCTTGTCTATCGGATCAAAGAACCACGTGTTGCGATGCTGCTGTTTGGTTCAGGGAAGATCGTCTGTACTGGTGCTCGGAAAATCACTGATGTCTCCCTTGCTGTGGAGAAACTCTCTCAAGAGCTTTCCTCCCTTGGGTTGATCCATCATTAATATCAGCAGATCTAAGCTTTCTTTCCTTTTTTTTTTATTTATTGGTCTCAGGGTTTTTGTATAATTTGTTCAGGTAATGTTGCTTGTCAACATACTACAGTAAGAACATATTGAATTTGATAAACAGTTGTAGGAGGTTTCTCGCATGCCTTTGTTTTGGTGCAGAGAGGTGGAAAGGAGCAAATTTTATGTACTTGTTTCTTGTTTAGGGGATGGTGAGGGGGTCTAAAGAATTGATTGAAAATTCTTTTTTCATTCTTTTCCTCCCAGACTTTTTAGACCCCTTCTCTCATTTCTCTTTTTTATGAACGACGAAAAAGATGGAGTTCTTCTCTTTTAAAAAAAAAAATATACATTGGCTTTCTCCCATTAATAAAATGAAGATACGTAAAAAAGATTTTATTTTGGTTTTCTATTACGGTCTACTATGCAAACTGAAAATTGTCTCTATGGTGTTTATTTATCTGAAAAGATAACACCTATCCAAGTCAGAGATGCAATAGTTAGATGTTTTTCTCTTGCGCAAGAAGAATTAAAGAAATATATTCGTGAAGATACTAACATGGAACCTGAAAAAATTGAAAAAATGTTTGTTGAACGTCCTATAGAAAACGCTTTCAGAGAAGTAGGTGGAGATTTTAATAATCCTACAAAAGAGACGCTTATTCAAGTGGTTATGAAATTAAAAGAATATGCGACACATGCATCCAGAGACTCTGGTATTATTGAGAAACATGCAGCGGAAATCACACAACTCATTGATAAATTGGATTGATTCTGAACACAACATATACTACCTATTTTTATTATAAAATTCTATACAAAACCCCATTGATTTTACTAAGTCAAGATAATTAATTTTTAAAAAAAATAAGGATAGGGGGGCAGGCCCCTCAGATGTTTTATGCTGTTTTGAAAAATTCTTTTAAATCATCGACTTTTGGATTCATCATCCCGCTGATTCGTATTGAGAAAATATCCTCTAACATGACGATATTGTTGATGTAGGATGAATATTTTTTATTGATGAATTCCGTGAATCGTTTTGCAACGATGATATCTTTTGCAGTAAAACTCAGCAACACGTCATATTCTCCTTGGAGCATACAGGCGGTTTGAACGAAAATTCCGAGATTTTTCCCTGCGTATTTCTTGAATCCGTCGATAATAGTGTCAATGATGTCGTTTGCTGGTTCGTTTGACCGTTTAATTAACATAACGTAGTGGCGGACGCCTTGTTTTTCTTTATCCGGTATTGCGGTGTAACCCCAGATTGTTTTGTTGTTCTCCAGACGTTTGATTATGCGCCATACTTTCTGTCTGGAAAACCCACAGGTTTTTGCAATTTTATCGATACTTTCGTTTGAATTTCGTTGCAGCTGCTCTATAACCCGCTTCTCATCTTGGTCTATTTGTTTTTTGCTACTTTTAGCCATTATTGTTTACCCCCATGATGTTTTAATTCTATAAGAGTTGATTTTTTAGCTCTTTTATTACCTTTTGATATCGTAGAGACTTGAGATTCACAATATCATTTAATGTTATAAATGTTTCGCATAAGGGCGCCTCTAGGCAAGTATAAAGACTTTTTCAGAAACATTTATAAAAGCCAAAGGCATTTTATTTTGGGGGTTGCAGAGTTAGAATACGAAATCCTTTTTTTTACTCTTCAACTTCCCCTTTCCTCCCTTTTATTAGAAGGATTTCTTATTATTCTAGGAAATAAGAAACACACAATGGTTTTTAAAACTATAGGATATTTGCGATGATACGCCATGTCGAACTGCTGTCTTGAAACAAAATGTATACAATGCTGCAACGATACGAACATGATACTTACGTATCATGACATCGAAACCATTCAAAAAATAGGATACGAATACTCCTTCTTTGTTTCAGAACACAATGGTTGGTTACAGCTACAAAATAATAACGGTCGTTGCGTGTTTCATAATGGGACGCATTGTACCATTTATGACAAAAGACCGAAAGGATGCAGCCTTTATCCGGTGGTCTACGATAAAGATATCAAGTCTGCGATTCTTGACAGCGAATGTCCACAGAGACGCTGTTTTCCGATTGTAAAATCTAGAGTACAACAACTCTTTGATCTTATTGCAACACTGGAACGTGAACGGAATCAACGACAAAAACAAAAAACAAAAAAAGGGAAAACACCTTCTGAAATAAAAAGAGAACATTGAATACCGTATAATTGAATACGACCCTCATATGGCCCTTAAAAAGGAACTCACCTCTTTTGATCTGACCAGCATTATCGTAGGCTCCATCGTCGGGGCAGATATCTATATCGCGTCTGCGTTCACCGCAGGATTGCTTGGTCCTGCTGCAATTCTTGTCTGGATTGTTGCAGGGATCTGTGCAACCATTATTGCATTGGTGTTTGCATATTGTAGTTATTATGTTCCACGCGTTGGCGGCCTTTTGCGTATGTCTCTGAAGCATTCAATGATTTCTACGGGTTTCTCACTGGCTGGAGCATCTGGATTGCAGAAATACTCTCAATACCAGTGTTTGCGATTGCGTTCGTTCAATATCTCCAATACTTTGTAAGTTTAGAGTTCTACCAACAGATCATTGTCAAAGCATTGTTTTTATTCACCTTGACGTATATCAACATCAGAGGCGTAGAGACCGCGGGGAGAATTAACGATATTTTAACGATTGTAAAACTCGCACCGCTTCTTCTCATCATCCTGCTTGGTATTGGCTTTTTTGTAATTCATCCTCAGACACTTGCATCAAATTATCTTCCATTTGCACCGTTTGGGTTTGGGAATTTTGGTGTCGCATTGGTATTGATTTTCTGGGCGTACGTCGGCTTTGAAATGGGTACACTTCCCGCCAGTGAAGTAAGAAATCCACGAAAAACAATTCCTAAAGCTATTATCACCGGGATGATTATTGTCATTATCTTCTATCTTCTTACGAACTTTGTTGTGTACGGTCTTCTGCACTGGACTGTTCTTGAAACAACAAAGATCCCTTTGGTTCTGGCAGGAATAGCACTCTTAGGAGCAGGCGGAGCAGTTCTTATGGTGATTGGTGCGCTGATCTCTGTTTCCGGTTCCGATGAATCTGGAACCCTTGGAACCGCACGACTTTCCTATGCGATGTCAATCGATGGTCTTTTCCCAAAACTATTTTCAAAAGAACATCCACGATACCACACACCGTACATGGCGTTACTTGTACAAGGTACTATTGCGTTTTCCCTTAGTATCTTTTCTGGTCTTGTCGACTTAATTTCCTTTTCTGTTTTTAACCTCGCCTTTGCATTCTTACTTACCTGTCTTGCATTACTTGTCCTTGGGAAAAGAAATAAACAGAAAAAATTGCATGGGCAGCGTATTCTTCAAATCATTGGCATTGTGATTTGTCTCTATCTCATCAGCATGTTCCTGATCGGGGCAACACCCTTGTACATAAAAGCTGTTGGAATCATCGCCATAGCTCTTGGAATTCCCCTCTATGTGTTCTTCTCACCGAAAATAGATATCCATCATCTCAAGGCACAATTCCTTTCTGAGGAAGCAATCCTTATGCGGCAGCTCCAACGAACAGATCGTTTTTTAGCACATTTCCTTGAACACCTTCATCGGGGTTATAAAAAAATAAGATCCAGACAAGAAAAAAGTCAACGGTAAATAAAATCCTGATTGCGATAATAATACATAACAAATTTTCATAGAACATTCATCATTCATTTTTTTATATTATTTTCAGATAGTATTAATCAGAAGAAAAACATGCGACACCCCTAGAAGAAAATATATTTATAATAGTAATTATTTTAGTAGTATATCATTAGGGAGTGAAAGAAGATGTCTTACAGTCGAAAGTTAGTATTAATTCTCTTTGTAACTATACTTTTTTCATCACGTGCCTATGGATACACGCTGTCAAATATAACTGCTCAGCCATCATCAACTTCTGAGATCATCCAACCAGAAGGTAACTTATCAGGATATATCACTGATTCTTTTATGAATCCTATAGACGCGGCACTTGTTCGGGTCTATTTCCATGAGACTTATGAAGAAAACTATAGTGATTCTTTGGGGTATTACCATGTGGCACACATACCTCTGTGTTATTGTCTGAAAAACGCAACGTGTTCCAAACAAGGATATTATCCAGAATGGGTGATGCTTAGCATCGGTGAAAATACCACTTATGATTTTATCCTTACTTCGCTGAATCAATCATGTTATCCGGTGTTCAATGGAACGATGGGGACCAATGGATGGTACGTTAGCTGTGTGGATGTTACTTTTGTCATTGACGAAGACATCGAGGCGGTTTTCTATAAAGTAGATGCAGGGGCATGGAATCAATATGACGAACCGGTTCAAATCTGTACTGATGGTATGCATATATTTTATTGGTATTATACATATAACGGCAATCTATCTGATGTATTACAAACAACCCTGAACATTGACTGTGCCATTCCAGAGCTTACCCTTTTATCAGAAAGACTCGGTATAGGAAAAATTAAAATCATCGCAGAGGCAGCAGATGAAACCAGTGAGATAAATAGGGTAGAATTCTATGTCGATGGAGTACTATCGTACATTGATGCTACAGAGCCTTATGAAGGAATCATGACCGGTATCGGTAGTCATCACGTAGAAGCCATTGTGTTTGACAACGCGGGAAATGCAGCAAATAGTACGATTGTCACTGCGTACAGTTACCAGAGCCATCTACAGTACTTACGTATATTTTTTTCTCGGTTGTTCTTTGTTCGTTAATTCAGCTGGCAAATGCGGCTCATCGGTAGTAATATATTCTCATTATGCCCTTTAGTTCATAGTTTTTTCTAGAAAAAATAAAGTCAAGCCGCCGAAGGGGTACGGAAAAAAAGTCCGGATTACTACCCTAAAAAATAGCAGAAATCGTAACTAAAAACATAAAAAAGAAATCTTTATATAACATTATCGGAGAAACATTAGCACGGAGTTTAACTCATATTTCCTCAATTGTTTTTCGTTTCAAATTAGCTGCACGCATCATTCCACATTTCGTAATCATTGTTTTCTATTTTGATATGATATGGAGTCGCTTCCCAGATATGTCCTTCTTTGGACTGCCATTTTAATTTCTCATCAATTAGTAAAAGCATGTTATACCTGCATATGAACTAACTTGTCCCATGTAATAGTTTCTCAAGGAGAGCCGAGAGTGAAATCAAGGAAATGGTAATCTGTTGGTCGGATATTGCATAAGGAACGACAAGCTTGTCTTTGTGAGGGAGCGCCCCGCAAGTGTATACAACATTCGGAACGTAACCTGATCGGGTATTCTCCGTCCAACTAATGAGCGGCTCTCTCAAACGGCCAAGTATTTTCGATGGATTTTCTTTGTCTAGAAGAATGGCGCCAATAGAATATTGCCGAAAAAGCCCAACGCCATGAGTAAGAAGAAGCCAGCCCTCCTTGGTTTCAATCGGTGCACCGCAGGTCCCAACCTGCACGAATTCCCATGGATAAGAAGGCTTCATAAGCGGTATGATATCATACCAGAAATGGATATTATCAGAGTACATCAAAAAAAGGTTCTCGCTGTCCTGGCGCGATACCATCGCGTAACGGCCGTTTATCCTGCGGGGGAACATGGCCATTCCTTTATTGACGGCGGCGCTCCCGTTCAGTGTAGCCATTTTGAAATGAACGAAATCTTCCGTTTCTATCAATTGCGGAAGAATAACCTTGCCGTCATAAGCAGTATAGGTAGCGTAATATTTCTTTCTTCCATCATCGTCAGTAAAAAGAACAAATCGTGCATCCTCAATGCCGTTTTGTTCGCTGGGAGAGAGTGGGAATAGTACCCTTTCCGATAGAGGAACCGATGGTTCGAATTGTGCTTCATAGTTGCATCGGGCCAGCCATTGAATTTTATCTCTGGCAAGACTGTCAGCAGCAGATAACGGTTGATGGTTGTAGATCTGAATTTTGACATTTTCTATAAGTTCGGTATAAGTGAATTCATCCGATAGCGAATTGATAATGAAATTCGAGAAATCACTGAAAACGCCCATTTCTCGGAGTTTCCGAGCAAAACATGTCTTGTCGTAAAGGGGATTCGCTTTCATTTCTGCGGTGGTGGCAAAACCAGATGAATCATCAATGGATATGTTGTAATCTTTGTCGATACATCCGGAACGAAATTTCAAAGATGAAATATGTCCTTCGCCTGTAGCCCGCAAAGTTAATATAAAACGAAGCGAACCTGGTGGCAGTCCCGACTGGTCCGGATGCGGAACGATCGAAGGATTGAAAAGGGCGACTGATTCGAATGAATATTCTGCCAAAAAGAATGAGCCAATAAGGAGCCTTCGTTCTCGCGAAGGTAACACATCGGTCGGCATGAACCTGTGGATGTAGTCAAACTGGCGCTCCAAAAGAGATTCGAAATTATGATGCCGGTGTGAAAACTTGTCAAGCACGCACTTAAATTCTTTCTGTACATCAGACTCATCGAGCGCCAACACTCGTGATATGATCCGTTCGATCCGCGACTCGGCGAAAGGAATATGTGGGCGTACAATGACTCGTTGTCTCTCAGGCATAAAAATAATACCCGTATCTTTTACAAGTACGGGCGGGTATTCCGCACATGTGTTTATTTTTTTCATTCTAGAATCGGCTCCTTGAACGTCTCTATAATGTTCGTAATGTTCGTCATCTCGTACAGGGACAGAAGAAACGCGATGGTCGATTCAGCGCCTTGATTGCGATTTATCCTATCCACGTGCAGCCCATCATAACAGCCGCCATTTACCGGGTCGTAGAGCGGAATTCCCAGATCGTTAGTTCCAAGAAACCATTGAAATGCTTTTTCAGATTCATTATACCAACGCTTGTCTTTCGTTGTTTTGTATGCTTCCAGACAGGCCGAAACCGTAGAATATGCCTCTATCGGCTGTTGATCGAAAACGGGTTTGGAGCTGCCGCGTTCAAATATCTTATCTGTGCCAACAGGCTGAAGATGGCCGCGAGAAGAAGTCTGCATAGTTATCAGCCAATTTAATGATTCAATTCCACACCTGATCATTTTTTCGTTGGCGAGGCCTCGTCCACTCATAATAAGTGCGCGGGGGAGTAGAGCATTACAATAACTTAAAACCGGTTCAAACCAGTTCCATTCATCGCTACTGTTTTCGTCATAAAGTCTCATAAGTTTCGTTGAAAGCACGTCCATATTGTTACGGGCAGACCTGTCGCCCGGGAAACGTCGCTGGTATTCTTGGGCTCCAATCAATGCGAATGCCCATGCTCGCGGCGAGGAAAATGAAGATACAGGTGTAAGGGCGTACTCGAAAATCTCTGCAGCCATTTGACTAAAACCTTCGTTCCTGGAACGACCGATGCAGGTTCCGAGAGCCCATACTGCTCGGCCATGGCTGTCTTCAGAAAAGTTCTCCTCCACCCATTTACGCTGAAATGTGAGAAAAGATCTAAATCGTACGGTTTTTTCATCCCAGGCATATCTCACGAAGCCGAGATAACGGGTTGCTAGGTCATAAAGTATTAAGGATTTTATTGTGCCAAGATTCTCAAGTAATACTGTAAGAATAAGCGCTCTTGAATTATCGTCCGTGCAATATCCTTCGGAGAAATCGGGAATATTATGTTTTGCATGCTGAAATATTCCTATGGAATCGGTCATTCGCACCAGATGATCAAGTTTGATTTTTGGTAAAATGGGCGGTTGTTCATCAAGAGACCACATTGGGATCTTCTTTCGCATGACCGCTGACCGTTTTTGGCGAGCTTCTACGAAAAGGTTGCCGTATTGTTGCGCCACCTTATTCCAAGTCATCTCTCGACCTAGCAGATAAGCATTCTTGCGCATAGTATGACGTTCAACCTCATTTTGAATAAGTCTTGTGATCGCCTTGGTTATGGCTTCTGAATCTCCGAATGGTACAAGAATACCCCTCCCGTTCGCAAGCAACTCTTGAGCATGCCAGTATGGCGTTGATATTACTGCATTGCCTGCGCCAAAAGAATAGGCGAGCGTTCCCGATGTAATTTGCGTTTCTTCAAGATAGGGGGTAATATAAATATCGGCAAGCGTAATAAGTTCCTTGAGCTCTTCTATAGGTATAAATTTATTATGAAATATAACGTGCCCTTTGATACCAAGTTCGTCCGCAAGGCGCTGCAGTGAACGCCTGTATTTCTCGCCCTCATGCCTGAGAAGATTAGGGTGTGTAACCCCGGCGACCAAGTACACGACATCGGGGTGGTTCTTTATGACCTCCGGGAGCGCCCGTAGTACGACTTCGATGCCTTTCTGCGGAGAAAGCAGGCCAAAAGTAAGAATGACTATTTTGCCTTCGACGCCGTATTGGTCCTTATAGAAATTGGGATCGATGAAAGGCACATCGTGTATTCCGTGCGGTATCAGACGAACCTTGTCCGCAGGTGTTTTATATACACTGTCGAGAATTTCAACGCCTTTCTGGGACATGACGATTATATAATCAGATTTCACAAGCAGTTCATCCATAACACGGCGTTGTTCTACATTTGGATTTTTAAGCACCGTATGAAGTGTTGTTATCAAAGGCATTTTCAGGTTGCGTAACAATGATAAGATATAACTACCCGCTTTTCCACCAAAAATGCCAAATTCGAATTGAAGACAGACAATATCGAAGTCATTGAGATTCAAAAAGTCAGCGGCTGCCTTGTAGGTGTCGAGATCCTGTTCCTTTATTTCTAAACGAACGCGTTCGGGGTATTGATAACCTTCTTCAATGTCGGTTATAGGAATTGCAGAACATTGGACGCTGGGATTGCTCGATGCGAAAGACTCGCATAGGTCTGTCGTAAATGTGGCAATTCCGCATCGACGAGGTAGGTAATTGCCGATGAATGCGACTTTCTTGATATTTTTCATAATGATCTCTTTAAGATATCAACATTCCTTTATAATCGTCAGTCAAGCGACGCTTCGAAATCCCCGAATCGGGAGATGGCTGGCAAAATGGGCGCATCATTTGTATTAAAAACAATTTCCGATTTGGAGATACGGGGGCCCTAATTTTGTGCAACTTTGGATTGAGCGGGGCGTGTATTCGGGTAATTGATCCTCGTCCTAAAGGATTGTTCATTATCATTCTTGACCCTCATTACGTTTTCCTCTTATATCTTTTTGGAGACTCCATTTCGGGTGTAATATACCAGTAGTTTTACTGCTATAGAACTCTTTTTTATAACATTAATGATTTTTTCTATTAAAGTAAAAAAAATAAATTCTCCATGAAAATGTATTTATCCAAAAATACTAAATCATTGAAAAGATTAATGTAATAGCTGGAATGATGTATGAGATTAGCTGTTGTCGATACTGAAAGATGTATTGGTTGTCAGAGTTGTATGTTTGCCTGTTCACGAAGGCAACAGGAAGGAGGATTAGCGAGAAGCTGTCTAGGCGTTAAATCCATTGGTGGTATGGAACGAGGCTTTATGGTGATAGTCTGTAGAGCTTGTGATAACCCTCCATGTGCGAAGACATGCCCAACAAGCGCTCTTACCCCAAGAGAAGGTGGTGGAGTAAAAGTAGATATTACCAAATGTATTGGCTGTGGTCGCTGTAAGGATGCATGCATTATTGGGGCGGTATTTTGGAATGATGAGATTAACAAACCAATGATTTGTATTCACTGTGGGTATTGTGTTAAATTCTGTCCACATGGTGTGTTAAAACTTGAAAAAACTAGGGAGGTCAAACATTGATTAATCAGTACATACCTTCAAATATTCTCTATATTGATCTATCGAGCAACAAGTTCTGGATTGAAAAAAGACAGGATTTATTTGAAAAATATATTGGAGGCACTGGAATTGCTATTCAACTACTGCAAGAAAATTGTCCAAAAGGATGTGATCCATTGTCACCAGAAAACCCTATTATTTTTGCAGTAGGACCATTGACTGGTTTGTTTCCTCTTGCTTCAAAAACTGTAGCGATGTTTAAATCACCACACACAGGAAATCTTGGGGAAAGTCATTGCGGAGGAAGAAGCGCCGTTGCTATTCGTATGGCCGGTTATGGTGCCATTGTTATAAAAGGTACAAGTAATAATCCAACGTATTTAGCAATTCATGACAGTAAAGTTCATTTTCGTGACGCTTCAACTATTTGGGGGATGGAAAGCATCTTTACAGTTGGTCGAATTATCCGTGAAAACGAGCCTGGTTCAGGTCTGAGAACGATTATGCGTATCGGTAGCGCAGGCGAAAGACTTGTGTCCTATGCCTGCGTGACTACTGAAACATATCGGCATTTCGGTAGGCTTGGTCTTGGTGCGGTGTTTGGAAGTAAAAAGCTGAAAGCGGTTGTGGTCTCTGGAAAACGTTCACTGAAAATTAAAGATAGTAAACACTATCAAAATTTGTACGATGACGTGTATAATTCTGCTGTTAATTCCCCCGTTATGCAGAAATATCATGATCTTGGGACTGCTGAGAATATTTTACCTTTAAATGAACTCGGTGGTCTTCCTACGAGGAATTTACAAACAGCTAGGTTTGAGAATGCTTCAAAAATCTCAGGGGAGGTGTTGGCTCAGGAATATCTAGGGAGACGAATTGCGTGCTCTCATTGTCCTATCGGCTGTATTCATATTGCCGCTTTGAGAGAACCGTATGGGGATGAACCGTACTTCTACAAGACGTCTATGATTTGTTATGATTATGAACCGATGTATGCATTAGGGACGATGTTAGGGATATCTGAACCTGAAGGTTTCCTTAAATTGATGGATCAAGTGGAAAAAAGAGGGCTTGATTCGATGAGCACTGGTGTGATTTTAGCCTGGGCAACTGAAGCTTTTGAAAAAGGTATTATAACTGAGAAGGAGACAAAAGGAATTAAGCTTCGATGGGGGGATTATAACAGTTATATAGAGGCTGTAAAATTAATTGTTGACAAATCAGATGGTTTTTACAGTGCTCTTGCTCGTGGTGTAGAATATGTTGCTTCTAAGTATGGTGGAAAGGATTTTGCACTAAGTTTTATGGGTAATGAAATGCCAGGATATCATACTGGACCGGGAGCACATGTAGGCGTGTTTATTGGCGCTCGTCATAGCCATCTGGACAATGCAGGGTATAGTATCGATCAAAAAGTTCTTGTTAACCGTACGCTTACTCCTGATGAACTTGTTGAGAATTTATTGAAGGAGGAATACTGGCGTCAGATTCTATCAAGCCTTGCTATTTGTTTTTTTGCTAGAGGAGTATATACAACAGATATCGTATTAAAAACATTACAAACTGTAGGGTATGATTTTACTGAGAATGATCTTCATAAAATAGGGGAGGAGATACATCGTGAAAAATATAAATTTAAAATCCGTGAAGGTTTTAACTTTGATGATTTTCGTATTCCTAACCGTATTTTTGATACCCCAACACCAATTGGTGAGTTTGATAGAGATTTTGTTCTACATGCCGTAAAAATTATAAAAAAGAAAATTTCCTGACGAAAAATTTAATAAATATCATTCTAAAAGGGAGATTCAGACTGATAATTGTGAAAAATTGGAGATCGAGGGCTTTTAACTTATACTCATAGAACTCCTGTGGACTTGTATTTTCGAAGGTCATCAACCAGGAGAAAAAAAGGTTGTCAAGCCGCCGAAGGGACTACGGCGTATAGATTAAAAGCCGTCCCCAAAAAAACATAGGAAAAATGAAATTTTAAGACGAAAGTTCTTAGTAATTAAAATTAACTCTAGTTTTGGCTTTACACTTTTATTCACGTCACTCAGGAGTGTGATCCTTACTCTTAGGATATAATGGATACTAGGGTGGGGATTTGACAGTCCATTTTACCGGTAAAAATATTTTTTAGAAGACAATTTCAAAGTCCTAAGAATTAACATATGCTCCCATCGGGAAGGGAACACGAATTTACCAGTAAAAAGTGCAGGGGACATAAATACCATTTGGAGCTTAAATCACATTTAATCACGGCCGTGTTGGGATTTGAGCACTTAAATGATGTCATATTTTTAGGTTATATATCTTTTGATTCTTTATGGTTTTTTAATGTTTCGAATCACTGAAAAAATAAAAGATATTTTTGAATCATCTCACAAAACCTATTTTCTCCTAAAAAATCAATAATTGTTCAAATCTTTCCCATCATTTGTTAAGTAAATATTTCTGCATAATAATGCATAACTATACATACTATTTAATTATTTGTTGTTACAACGAATCAAATAGCGTCAGGTTATTACCTTCTAAATAATCTTATGAATAATATTAAAAGAGGAAAAATTTCCAACCTACCAAGAAGCATTGCTAACATTAACACAACTTTTCCTACAATTGGAACTGTCACTAAATCCATGGTGCTTAATCCAACGGTCCCTAGAGCTGATGACATAGTAAATAGAGAATCAAGAAAACCGTAGCCCAACAATAAAAAAATAATTGTTCCAATAAAGAGTATCAAGAAAAATAACGTTACAAAAACAACGATTATTAAAAGGTCTTTTTCTTCAATAATTTTTTTGTTTATTTTTAATGGAATAATTGCATGTCTAGGAGAAACTAATCTTCTCATTATCAAAGGAATCAATGCTAAAAAAGAATACACTCGGGCAACTTTCATTCCTCCTGAGGTACTGGCTACACTTCCACCAATTAACATTCCGATTATGATTATCATAATAAAAAGAGGTGGTAATGTTGAAATCTCTGAAATTGAATAGCCGGTACCTGTAAAAGCTGAAATCAGCTCAAAAAGAATTACCTTAACATCAGTATATACAAATAAGGTTATAATAATCCCTGATATCAAAAATAGTAAAAAAATGTTCTTTTCAAAAGACAGTATAAATTCCTTGAATTTTCTCTGGAAGATTTTATTATGGGCAATGAAAGAAATGGAACCTAACAACATAAGACTGCACAAAATTATTAACTGGATATCACTAACATTTAGAGACTCGGTGACAATAAAACCTCCTGTAGAAATACCTGAGAAAGATAGAGCAATAGATTCAAACAGATTCATTCCAGAGAGATATAATAGGATAATACCTAAAATGGTGTAGATGCTATAAATAAGAAGAATATTTTTGATGCTTTTCTGTAAACTAGGTTCTAATTGTTGAGAAAGACCTTGTGATTGATATAGAGAGGAAGTCGCTTCAATTTGGGTTGTTTCTTCTTTGCCATGAAAATATAGTCTAGAGATTATAAATAAGAAAAATATCACAATTCCCATTCCACCTATCCACTGGGTTTCTGCTCGCCATAATAATAAACTCTTGGGTAAACCTTCTAGCGAACCATATACTGTTAATCCAGTTGTGGTGAAGCCAGAAATTGATTCAAAATAAGCATTAATAAAATTATAGTTAAATGATGGTAAAAATGTAATTGAACCAATTAATGTTAAAAGAAGAAGACTTATTCCAACCAGCATAAACGCTTGTGGAAGATTAAGATTTTCTAATGAATCAATAAATGAATTTTGTTTTTTTCCTAACCAAATTAAAAACAATCCTAACAGCGACGAAATAAGAGATGTAATAATAAAAATAATTATAGATTCCCCATAAATTATTGCTGTGATAATCGGGAGTATTCTAAAAACTGTGGAAATAAGTAAAATATAACCTAAATTGCGAAATAAGATATTCATTTTCCTTCTATGGCCTCTAAGACTGTTAAAAGATCTTTTGTCTTTACTGCAACTAAAAGAATATCACTTTCTTTTAATATAGTATCAGCAGTAGGAATTATAATTTCGCCCTCTCTAAAAATGGTAGCAATAATAGCTTTCTTGATTTCGGTTTTTTGATTGATTAATTTACTTTTTTTAGAGATGACCTGTCGGATTATTTGCACGTCGCCCATCTGAGCAATAGTTTGGGCATCACCATATGTTGTTAAGATTCTCTTAATAGACATAGCATTACTACCTGCAACAGAAACATAATTATTGACACCCAATTTAGAAAATAGTTCTTCATTTTTTGGTTTTCTAACTAATGGAACAACTTTTTTTACTTTTTCCAATATTCCCATCTGAGAGATCATCAAATTAGTTGTATCATCTTCTGTAGTAACGATTAAAGCATCAGCTTTGCTAACTTCAGCTTCTTTTAGGATAGAAATATCAGTTCCGTCTCCATGGATTATTAGCGCGTTCGTCTTATTCGTAAGTTCTTTTGCTAATACTTCATCTTTTTCTATAATTGTAATTTCAGCTTCTTTTTCAAAAAGTTTTGCAGTAGCTAAACCAGTCTCGCCACCACCGACAATAATAATTTTCATAGTAACACTATTTTTTTTAATAATGTTTAATTACTTATATATATTTATATATGAGACTCGCCTCCCGTATTACTCTGTTCTAATGCGTTGCCTTTTTCTAATACCTGCTTTATCAGCTGCTTCAAAAATCACTTTCCTTGCTGTAGGATAACTAAACATCTCTTTGTAGTTGTTTCTTCCGATACCACAAAATAAGAAAGCATTAATGTTTGTCCTATCTGGATGATTACCGAGCCAGTTAGCGATAGAGAGAGCAGCTGCACAGAGTCTAATGGGACGGAAACCAGTTTTACCTGTAATGTTTATTCTACATCCATACTTATCAAATTCAATATCCTTAATCTTCGTCGGTAATATCTCTCCGATACGACACGCACTTTCGTAAAAAGCTAAGACAAACGCTTTATCACGGGAATTTAATGTATTATCTGCGATTTTCATCACTTCTTCAGGAGTAAGGAGATGTTCTGGAAGCTTTTCCCTGATCTTTGCTTTCTTTATTTCTTTGTGAGCTATCTCACTGATAGCTTCTTTTGTTTCCTTCAACGTAATTTTTACTTCTTTCTCAACCCATTTATAGAATCGTCGAGTTAGTATACAATAATCATGCTTAGTCCATTCTTCGAACTCTTTTTTTGTATTGACATACTTAAAAAATTGAACAACGTCTTTTTTCGTAATACGATCGAGATTTTTACCTAGAATCTTAACAACTTGTTTCATGGTGTAAAGATATTTCATTACACGTATCTGGCTTAAACCATCCGCTAAGAGATAGTCCAAAAAATCAGTAATGAGCTTTTTGTTTCGAGAAGATATCGAAGCATCGTTCGTAAATTTCCTAATGCACTCTTTTAATTTTATTTCCGTGTTATGGATATCCACGTCAATCTATAACACGAATAGAACCAGGGCTCTTAACCTTTATGCCGTAAGCCGCCGAAGGGATACGGAAAAAAAGTCCGGATTACTACCCTATAAAATAATTAAAATTGTATCTAAACGCCAAAAATAGATATCTTTATATAAACGTAGCGGAGAAGCATTAGCGAGGTTTTAACGAAGATTTTGTGTGAATCAATGATAAAAAAATCAGAAGAGAATTAAACTGGGATATAACACTGAATTTTTTTTTATAGAAAATTACTTCAATAATAACTAAGTATCCACTCTGTACGTATTGTTGTCGTTGAGGTGGTTTGTTGTGGCACGATTTATTAAAAAAAGTTCTAAGACAATTGGTCTTCCACCTGGGTCTCTTGTTCATGTTGGCGATTCAAGAACCGCTCAGGTAAAAATCACTGTTATCGATTATGATGAAAAAAATTTTATAGAAAAGGAGGTTTCGGTTGAGGAGTGTTTTCCATTCAAAGACAAGCCATCTGTTACGTGGATTAATATTGATGGTGTTCATCAGATTGATATTATTGAGAAAATCGGGTTGCATTTTGGGTTACATCCTCTGATTTTAGAGGATATTGTTAATACGGATCAGCGTCCGAAGATAGAGGATTTTGAGGATTATATTTTCATTGTGCTTAAAATGTTGTATCATAGTAAAAAAGATGATGAGATCAAAGCAGAGCAGATTAGTCTGATTCTTGGTAAGAATTTTGTTCTTTCTTTTCAGGAGACCGAGGGGGATGTTTTTGATTTTGTCAGAGAACGTATTCGGAATAGCAAAGGACGTATACGTAAGGTTGGTGCTGATTATCTTACCTATTCATTGTTAGATGCTGTTATTGATAATTATTTTATTATTCTTGAGAAAATCGGTGATACAGTTGAAGAAATGGAGGATAAATTAATTGCGAATCCTATACCTGAGATCCTTCAGGCAATTCATGATATGAAACGGGAGCTGATTTTTTTACGCAGATCAGTATGGCCGTTACGTGAAGTGATTAGTGGGTTACAACGAGGGGAATCAAAATTAATACATAAATCAACACAGATCTATGTACGGGATATGTATGATCATACCATACAGGTAATAGATACCATTGAAACATTTCGAGATATGATTTCTGGTATGCTTGATATCTATATGAGTAGTGTGAGTAATAAAATGAATGAGGTAATGAAGGTCTTGACGATTTTTGCCGCAATTTTTATTCCTTTGACTTTTGTTGTAGGTATCTATGGGATGAATTTTGATCCTCGTGCTTCACCATTTAATATGCCTGAGCTTGGATGGCAATATGGATATGCAATGGTTTGGGTGGTGATGATTAGTGTTGCGGTTATCATGCTTTATTATTTTCGAAGGAAAAAATGGTTATAATAAAAAAGATATTTATCTTGAGATGGAGTTGTAACTGCTTCATTTTTCATGGCTCTTAGTTAATTCAGTTAGTGCTCTTTGAAAAATATAATCATTGGTGAACTTACTTCAAAAATCATCCTAAACTTAAACTAATTTTGTAAAATAATTAACATTTTTTTCTTTTATAAATAAACCTCGAATGTATAATTTAGCCCATGTAAAAGAAACAATAGAACCAATTAAGTTGGCTACTACTAAACCCCACCATACTCCACTAAGGCCAAATGAAAAAACACAACACAACAAAACAGCAAATATAGGCGTTAGAATAATTGTCCTTAATAAAGTTGCTATCAAAGAATAAAGTCCTTTTCCTGTTCCTTGAAACATAGCAGACGAAGCTATTCCAAAAGCAGCTCCGGGATAAAATAAACATGATATTTTTATAAATAATTCAATATCTGATCTTAATTTTGGTAAACCTTCTCCTGTTGTAAATATTAAAGTTACAGAAGGAGCTATTACAAAAAAAATAACTGCAATGATAATTTCGATTGATAATCCAAATTTTATCGAAAATAGAAAAGCCGTGTTTAATTTTTTATACTCTTTTGCTCCAAATGCAGCACCGGTAACAGATACTATTGCTGTTGCCAGACCAAGTAATGGGAGAATTGCTACCATTACAACCCGCCATCCAATAGTATAAATTGAAATACCTAATACTCCAACTAATGCAACATGGATAATAATAACATTAATTACTAACATTGTAAAAGACATTGACAATTGCTGAATTGAAGCAGGTAAACCAACTTTAAAGATATCAAATATTATATCTTTTTTGAATTTGAAATTTTTGAGTTTAAAATCAACATATGTATCTTTTTTGAAAAGTAGCCAATAAACTAAAATAAATGATGAACATAGCATTGACAGAATAGTAGCATATGCTGCTCCTGGAACCCCTAATTTTAACGTATAAATAAAAATTGGATCTAAAACTATATTTAGTGTTGCTCCAAAAATAATTGCGTACATCACTCTTTTTACATCACCTTCGCCTCGTAATATAGCTGTTGCAATATTTATAAAAAATATTGTAATACTACCGGCAAAAATTATTCTACCATAAGAAACAGCGTAAGGAAGTGCTTCGCCAGCACCAATTAATTTTAACAAAGGCTCTGAAAAGATAAACAAAATAATGCTAAAAAATAGAGCTATAATAAGAGCTAGAATTATTGAATGTTCAGCAACATTATCTGCACCTTTTTTATCATTAGCACCAATCCTTCTTGAAATCGCTGAAGAAGCCCCAACACCAATACCTGTTGATATCGCAATTGCCATCATAAAAAATGGGAAAATAAGTCCTATTGCAGCAACCCCAAGATCGCCAATTCCACTAATTTTAGAATCAGTAAATAACTCTTGTCCAATTCCTGATATAAATAGGGTATCTACAAAATTATAAATTGTCTGAACAGACATCGCAATAATCATTGGTATTGCAAGTTTGATTATCGCTTTCTTGGGATCTCCAAGTAATGTCTTTACTCCTTTTGTCTCCTGTTGTCCGTTAGAAAAAGATTTATTAATCACAAAATTGGGAATAATAAGATCTATTTTAATTTTATGATTCTGAAAAATGTAAAATATTACATTAAAATAATTGATGCAAGGCACGGATTTGGACACCTGGGTATAAAGCCCCCTTTTGATTTTGTGTTTTTCAGTGCTTTTAACAGGAGAAAAAAAGGTAGGCAAGCCGCCGAAGGGATTACCCCAAAAGATACAAATCTCACAAGATAAAAAGTGCAGAGGGACGGGGATTTGAACACAAGTTTGGTCTAAAAAAAAATAATTATTGAATGATCCATCTTTCCAAAATTTTAATAATACTATTTTAATACCTAATTTGTTAAACGGGGAATATTTCATGAATAAAAAAATTATTGTGATAGGTTTAATTTTAATTTTATCAACAACTGTGTTTAGTGGATGCCTTGATGATAATACCGAAACGAATAATGACAAAAATAATGAAAATAATAATGCTAAGACCTATACAATTAATACTAATTACCCTAGAGACCATCTTGGTTTAAATTCTGAAGGGGAAGCTGCTTTTACTGCCGCATGTAACAAATATAGCGAATTAAAATCGAGTATGACCGATGAAGAGGCTAGAACAGCACTTGTCGATGAGTTGAACAATGATTTTGAGTTTGTAAAAGAAGCGGGTCTATCTGAGGATGGATATACTATTGCTGTGATTTTTGAGGATGATACTGCTGCACTCATTATTACTTATGATTTTAATTCAGGAAATTATAGTGTCAATACAGGTTCACAGTTCAGCATCTATAATACAAATACCAAACCGGTTAAAAATTCATATTATAAAGATAAAATAACTAATATCAAGGCAAAAGAAACGTTATTAACACCTTTGGCGTCTGAAATAGATTCTTCAAATAAATGTGAAGTTGATTTTGTTGTTCCTCAATCTAAAAAAGTACTCATTATTAATGCAGCATCATTGTGTAACCCGTATTGGTCAAGTTATGAAGAAAGAAAGGTCATTAATTCATTTCAGGAAAACGGTTGGACATTAAATGATATAGATATTAAAAAAAGATCATCTCTTAACGATGGGAATTTAACACCCGATGATTATTTTGATTACTCCGGCTATGGTATAATTATGTATATGGGGCATGGAGGTTATTGCAGTGGTTATGAAGGTTCAATTCCTGGTCATCATTATTTAGAGTGCTGCGATATTAAAGTAAATTTTACAAGTATTGTTGGTCAGGAAAGGCTTGACCAGTATCGAACTTGGAGAGATCAGGGAAGATTGATTTACGGAGGTTATTATAAGGATGAAGCTGAAACAGAATGGGAGTGGGAACTTTATATTGATACAGATCTAATAATGGAACATGCAAAAGTAGATCCAGGTACAATGATATATATGGATTCTTGTAACTCAGATAGAGCAGCTGATGCGTATCTAAATAATGATGCAGGGTGTTTTTTTGGATTTGATTATAAAGCGGATAGCAATGCTTCAGCAGGGGCTTTTTATGCATTAATAATGGCGATGGTTAATGAAGGGATTGCCCAAAATGGTGCAGATGCACTTAACCAGTTAAGTGATGAAGTTAGAACATGCAAAGGTGGCGGTAAACTTCAAATATATGATAATGGAAAAGATGTTTATCTTCCAAGTTTTGGAAAACTAGTATTACAACCAGATTCTCCACCGTCTGGAACAAGCCACTATGAAATTGAGTTTTTACCATATGGGCCAACAGATACAATAATAATAAATGCTGGTGAAGAAATAGAATATGATGGGGTAAGCCCGGTTAATACAACAATTAATATCAGGGCAAAAGGATCCACCGGAAACATCGTTGAAACAGGTATTTTTAAACCAGAGTTACTCTCAGGTGAAAATGAATTATTCACTATTACGTTGTATGATACCTATGGTATAATTCTTGAAGCTGACCCAACAATTGTTAAAGCTGATGGAACCTCAACGTCAACGATAATTGCTACATTGAAAACATGGCAAGATACCGATGTTTTAGAACCAACTGGTGATGCTATTTCATGTAAAGAAGTAGAATTCATAACAAGCTTTGGTTTTTTTACGGGTACGGAAAAAGTATTTACCGACCAATATGGAAAAGCAACAATTGAACTAGCAAGTAATAAAGAGGGAATAGCAACAATTAGAGCTATTGTTGAAGAAGACGAAGTTGAATCATATAAAAATGTAGATATAACTTTTGGCGATGTAGATTATAGTTTTAGATTGGTTGATCGAATCACCGAAGAAGAATCAGGTTCAGCAGGAAAAACCACAATAGTATATGGATGGAGATACTGGCTAGTATTTCAAGGAAATCCAAATGTAGAGTATTATATAATAACAATTCATCTAAATGATCATCCACTTCATGAAGGCCAGGTAGACCATGAAGAACATATAACTCAGGGAATTTATTTGCCATCGGTGTCTCAAGGTTGGTTAACACCACAGCAATCAGAAAACTGGACGGAGGATTACAACGAAGGTTACCGATTTTTTGAAATTCCGGGAGTTGGCGTTGATCATTATTCGTATGAAGAAGGTGTTACCGATGTCAGTTCAAAGCAAAATGAATATTACTCAAAAATAACTAAATGGACATTTGAAATAGAACCTTATACTGGTTAATAATTTAAAAATAATGCAAGAAAACTTGCCAGCTATGACTTATATTTGTTGATAAATTAGATGGCGGGGGCTTTTAACCTATACTCATAGAGCCCCCTGACAGATTGCATTTTCAGTGGTCACCAACAGGTGAAAAAAAGGTGGCTAAGCCGTCGAAGGGTTTATAGAGTTTAGGTTAAATCTCACTAGAAAAACCACTGGACATCCCAATAAATATGTATATCTTTAAATATAATATATGTTCTTGTCGGAAAATATAATTAAACCATTACTTTATAATGAAAGTTAAGGAATATGAAGAATACAATTGTATCCGCTATATTAATTTTCATCATTGGATCAAGTATCTTATCTTCCGTTAACGGTTCAAATGAAATTAAAGATAATTCAAACCTAAACGACGAACACAATATACCAATTGATGAAGGTTCTAATAAAATTAAAGGTACAGACGGTCCGCTTGGAGAATGGCCAGATTTTACTCCGATTGGTTTTATTACAGCTCCTGATCCAGATAATCCTCAATACCAGACACATCTGTATGGTGATTGGGGCGGGATCGTCGGTGAAGAATTTATTTTTTTAGAGGAAGATAAAATTAAGCTTCTTTATCATAGTTATCATGAAATCTATTTGACCGAGAGAGAACATGAATCCGATATTCTAGATAATTGGACACTTGGATATGATCCAGTAACAAAAATCAAATATACACCCCTTGTCAGCCCAGGGGGACCTAATCCCGGTCCTGCATGGGAACACACCGATACACCTGCTTATTTTCAACATCCCTTAACCGGTGAACATCTAATCTATTATACCGTATGGCCTGGTACAAAATATCTTCATCCAGAGTGGGATGAACTCGAAGGGTGGGAGGGTGCTATTCAAGTTGCGACTAGCGAAAAACCGCCGACAATTGGTGTTCCATTCAATCAGACCTATGAAAACATGCTGGTTCCAGAATATTGGTGGGAACAAGGGTGGAACCAGAGCGGTGTAGTCAAAGGAGGTCTATCAGAGCCAAGCGCTGTTTGGGATCCTCATCTCGGAACACAAGGAAAGGTACGACTTTTTTACCGTGGATTACATGGTGCGATAGGCTCGTATTGGTACTGGAGGATTTCTTATGCGGATAGTGAGGATGGAAAAACAGATTGGGTGAAAAACCCTATACCGACATGGGATCCTTCAGACCCAAATAATCCTGCGCATCAATGGGCACCATTTAACGGTGCATGGCAGGCTTCGTGTACAGGTGATATACGTGCTGATGGAGTTCATATGGTGCTGACAGTATCCAATCAAAATTATCCGGGTGGCGGAATGATAGCATATTACTGGTCACCTGACTGGGGAGATACTTGGATAGGTCATCCTGATAATCCAATCATCATACCTGGTGATTCCCCTAATGGTGTGCCGTGGGATGGATTCCAACGAACACCATCCCTTCTTATTGATGAGGACTATGGTCGATACATTCTTGCTTATAACGCAGGATATAATGTTAATCAATATTGGAAACGGCGGACGTATCTTGCGGTAGCTTCACGTCCGACAATCAATAATCAACCAGATATGCCAATGATTACTGGCCCAATAAGTGGCAACACAGGGATATCATATGAGTATAATTTTACCGCATCTGATCCTGATGATGATAATATTTCTTATACTATTAATTGGGGAGATGGAACCACCTCAAATTGGATAGGACCATATCCTTCTGATGTTCAGGTATCTCTATCTCATTCCTGGAACAATTCTGGTACGTTTCTGGTACGGGTAAAAGCAAAAGATATTCATGAAATTGAAAGCAATTGGTCAGTACCACTTGCTATAGTGATTTACGATCTCAGTCTTACGATTACTGGTGGATTAGGGATTAAATTGCAAATTACAAACGAGGGAATCAATAACGTAACCAATGTTGATTGGATGATTAGTGTACATGGAGGGCTTCTTAAATTCATCAATCTTATTGTGGGCGATACAATAAACAATTTTTCCGAAGGGGAATCAATTACTGTCGGCACCGGATTGTTCCTTGGGTTGGGTAAGATCGATATTACTATAAAAGCTAATGATGTAGAAAAAATTGTTACGGGACAACAGATTATTTTCTTCTCCCTGGTTAAAAGATAACATAATTTATCTCACCCGATTTTTTTTCTTATTGTTATAATATTTTAATTGAAATTAACTATAAATTTTAGGTTCAAATCTCATTCTTTAGTCGCAATTTTATTCATTGTATTTTTACTGAGGTTTTATCCTTTAAAATAGAATAATGTAGAGGAATGAATTTGAACTCTTGGGCATGAAAATCAGATTATATTAGGATTAAAATAATGGTTTTTAGAAATTAAATCGATCTAAGTTTTCTTTTGTTCGACGTACCATGTCCGTTGTTGTCAAGCCGCCGAAGGGATTCGGACCCCTGACCTGCTGATTACGAATCAGCCGCTCCACCAGCTAAGCTACGGCGGCAATCTAGGGGCCTGAATAGGGTCTGATATTAAAAAATTGCCTATACACTGTTCCGTAACATCTTTTTACTTCTATCCGTTACACGACGTAATGATTTGTGGTGCTGACGAATCCGGGCGAGGGCCAGTTATAGGTCCTCTCGTAGTCGCAGGGGTCCTTGTCGAGAACGATACTGAACTCATACGCATCGGTGCGTGTGATTCAAAACAACTCACACCAAAAAAACGAGAACAACTTGCTCTACTGATTAAAAAAATTGTGGTAAAATACGAACTTATCGTACTACCTGCTTCTGATATCGATGACCTCCGAAAAACCATGACGCTTAATGAACTTGAAGTGTTCGTGTTCGGAAAAATCATCGAGAAACTAAAACCCGATGTCTGTTATGTCGATGCAGCAGATGTCAAGGAAGAACGTTTTGGAAAAGACATTCTCAGCCATCTCTCCTATAAACCACAGATGATCTCCAAACATAAAGCAGACGAACACTACCCCATAGTAGGAGCAGCAAGTATTCTTGCTAAGGTCACGCGTGATGAACACGTTCGGAAGATAGCACAGGAACTCGAGCCCGCTCTGAACATCCCTCTCGGAAGCGGTTATCCTGCAGACCCGTTGACCAAGCAATTTCTTAAAACCTGGATGAAACGATTCGGGTCGTTACCACCACATGTGCGTCAGTCTTGGGAAACTAGTCGGCAACTCATCAGGGAGCATAAAACAAAACGATTAGATGATTTTTAATAAAAGTGGCAGAAATGCCAGCAACCAGAGGCTGGCATGTCCCCCGCAACCCAAGTCAATTAGTGCCTAAAGAGTCTTTTTAGCTTATATATCTATGAGTAAGGTCACTGAAAGTATTCGTTCTCGTTCTAAGAAAAAATGGTTAAAAAAATAAAAAATAAAAAAGAGAAAAAAACCAGTGTGTTACTGGTTTTGATCCTGGAATTCCTTTAAAAACGTACAAAGCACTTCAGTGCCTTCAAGAGACATCGCATTATACACCGATGCTCGCATACCACCGACATCCCGATGACCCTTCAGACCAATAAGTCCTTTCTTCTTTGCTTCATCGACACATTTTGCCTCAAGCTCCGGTGTCGCAAGATTAAACGTGATATTCATCAAGGATCGAGACTCTGGTTTGGCAACACCCTTATAGAACCCGTTTGATTTATCGATCACATCATACACAAGGTTTGCTTTCTTTCGGTTCTGCTTCTCCATTGCAGAAACCCCACCAAGGGCATTCAAATGCTCCAACACCAGCTCACAGAGGTAGATCGAGAAACACGGACAGGTGTTATACAGAGAATCCTTCTCCACATGGGTCTTATATTTCAACATGGTCGGCGTGTTCTCAGGAACCCGGTTGATGAGGTCTTCTCGGACGATCACCACCGTAACCCCCGCAGGACCAAGGTTTTTCTGCGCACCAGCGTAAATAAGACCAAATTTCTTGACATCAATAGCCTTATCCATGAAATTCGAAGACATATCACAGACAAGTGGCACTTCACTGGGGACCTTTGGCCATTCATGCCACTCGATCCCCCCGATGGTTTCATTTCCGGTGATATGGGCAAACGCTGCATTCTGGCTAAAGACGACGTTCTTAGGGATATAGGTGAACTTTTGATCTTCTGACGAGGCAACGATTTTCACTTCACCATAGAGTTTTGCTTCTTTGATTGCTTTCTTTGCCCAAGCACCTGTATAGACATATTCCATTGGTTTTCCTGCTTGCTGCAGGTTCAACGGTACCATAAAAAACTGGGTTGATGCACCGCCTTGCAGCCACAAGACTTTATAGTCGCTGGGGATGCCCATGAGTTCTCTGAGCAGTTCTGAGGCTTTCTTATGCACCGCATCGTATTCTTTCGACCGATGAGAAATCTCAAGAATAGACATTCCGGTTCCATGGAAGTCAAGCAACTCTTCCTGGGCTTTTTTCAGAACAGGAAGCGGTAACGTCGCTGGCCCAGCATAAAAATTAAACACGCGTTTCGTCATAACAAAATCCTCCAATGTTTATTGAGCCAGTGTATATCAAAAAGAGATTTAAACCATTCGGAGCCCCTCTTGGAGAACATCTCCTTTAGAGGTTTTTTACTTTTCGTGCGAATGTGAGATACCCAGTATGACCCAACATCTCAAAACTTGGTCGTGTCCCATGCGTTGACACGATCATCTCCCGCTGGATGTTCTCAAAGGTTTTACATTCGATAAACGAATATTGTTCGATGGTTCGTACTGTCTGTTCCACCTGGGAAATCAACGGGGAATACGTACAGAGATACCCACCTATCTTTAACGCTTTCCACGCATGGTCAACAACGGCCCATGGGTTCGGGATATCAAGAATGATTGCATCAAGATCTTTTTCGTCAATTCCTTTCGTTACATCCTTGATTTTTGTTGTCACATACGAGGTGAGGTTCGCCTGTTTCAGATTTTTCATCGCATGGTCGATGAACTCTTCCCGGATATCATAGGAAATCACTGACCCATTTGGAGCGACTGCGGAAGCAAGTGCGATCGTAAGCGACCCTGATCCGATCCCTGCCTCAAGCACCCTCTGTCCGGGTTCTATGGAGCAATTCATCAGGATATGGGCGGCGTCCCGTGGTAAAATGATCTGTGCTTGACGGCGCAACCCCTGAAGTTTATCTTGCAACGAAGGAATCAACAGCCAAAACTGTTTACTCCCTATCTCAAGTTTACTTCCATATTCTTTACCAACAAGTATTTTCGGATCGATAACCCCGATTCCTCTGATTTTATCGGTTTTCCCGCTGGTGTCAACAATGATTTTCCGTAGGTTTTCATCAACGAGTACGACGATATCATCCTGTTCCACTATCTGTTTCATCGGTTCCACCGTAGAAAATCAACCACAGAGCCAAAACATAGGTTCTCCAGGTCAAGCTGGTCACGCCATTTCTCTTGACAGTCGCAGGTAAGACCGTTGAATACAGCCTGGTTTTGCGACAATGAGAATTCTTCAATCGCATGGAGTACTCCATGATCACAGACGCCACAGTTATGCGGACCGCGCATGCTTCCCCCACCGGCCACATCGCATTTCACAAACGCTTTTGTCAAACTTTTACTCTGTTGTAAAAGCTCAACGATACTCCAGAGCCATGGTGGCCTGTATTGGTTTCGTTTCCAAAGGTATTCTACGATCGTATGACGCTGCACGTTCGTCGGGTTCAACGACACCAGATCAGCATATGGCGAGGTATCCTTGATTGTCCTAATACAATCATTGAGTGATTCTTTCTCTGTTAAAAACGGTGGTTTCAAAAGCACGTAGGTTTTCACTTTCATTTCGTGTTTATTCAGTAGCGTTGCTGCTTTTTTATACTCATCAAATCGAAATCCTTTATTGATTGCTGTTTCCCGCACCCGGTCATTTGATGTTTCCACCCCTATCCCAATCTCAAATTCATTTGAGGGTACTATCTTTTGAATCTCAGCTACCCTCTTTTCTGTGATATACTCCGGACGTGATTCGACTGAGATTTTCGCTACTTGTTTCGTCAAAGAGCTTAGGATTTCGTGTTGCACAGATACAGGTATTTCAGAAGGATCAAGGAAACTGCCTGAGGTGAACAGTTTTACGATCTTTTCACCTTTATAGCTCTGCATCGCGTTCTCAAACTGAGCCTGTAGATCTTTCGTAGAGACTTCAGTAAACATACTATCGTTGAAATACCCGCACATCGTACACCCGGATGATAACGCCCAGGAGCATCCACGTGTCCTTAAAATAATGACGTACGCATCGACGACCTTGCCGTCTAGCACGTCTTTTTCAGACCAACAGCGAACCGGCTGTCGAGGGTTCTGGATGCGAGGTATAAAATCTTTTTTGAATGATTGACAGAAGGCCGTTATCTCGTTCATGTCTTGTCATCATTCTTTTTACGTTTGAACAGGAAGACGACCACAATGATAGCAAGAACGAGGATTACAACTTCAAAGCCGGGGGTTGACCCAGAGCTATACGGATAGGGTAAGGCGTAGTTCAGCGTGTTTGGTAGTTGTGATTGGTGTAGTAGCGAAAGCGTATAGTTCCATTCGACAAGAGGAGCTTCGGTCCCGATGTTCTGGTCATTTGCTGTTGAGAAGGTATACTGTCGTGCGTCTGTAATGGTATTGGAGAATTTTTCAGGGTTGTTAATGAAATAATGTCGTGCTTCAGCATAGACGTTCACGGTGACGGTGGAATTTGGGCTCCATCCTTTGAACTCCGCGGTGGTATCATATTTCTCTTTATCGTTTATATCCTTTCGATCAACGTTGATGTCTGAGCCGTTCTCGATCCTGTAAAACACCCTGAAGTTTTCGTTACTGATCTGGTCATCAGCTTTTATGGTGATCGCATCTCCACTCATAATCCCAGTGAATCGAGATGAGATGATCTCAAGAGCATCCGTTGCATAGGTAAATGAACCAGTAATAGTAGTCTTTAGATTTTTTACATCAGAGACGATCACTGTGTAATTATAGGTACCAAGCATATCACTCGGGTTCTCATAGGTGTACCGGAGAATATTATTTTCATAGGTGAACTCTGGAGTAAACATAGTCCCATTTGGATCGGTGATCATGAAGTTGATTCCTGCTTTGTCCACTCCTACGTTATCAACGATGTACGCTACGAAGAAGATCGTTCCACCAGGTTCCTGCATCCCTGGCAACGCAACGACTTCGACATGTGGTGCTTCAGCGTCATAGAACGGAGGGTTGACCAGCACGATGAGAACAAGCAGCCAGGTGAAAAAATAGGTGGCAAATGTAGTGAGCCAGCCTTTTCGCCCAAAATCAGTCAGATCAATGTTCAGTTGTATGAAGAGATATTTAATCCAAATC